>Ga0099826_10000441_pt1 | contig 19846 bp, 11 predicted proteins | sample Mtrugardesep15_FD_76830 | JGI IMG/M metagenome (GOLD analysis project Ga0099826, IMG submission 76830) | Root nodule microbial communities of legume samples collected from California, USA - M. trunc garden sep15 | ecosystem: Host-associated > Plants > Roots > Nodule | place: USA: California... | reverse complement strand
GATTAGAATCTTAATTTTTTGGTTGGGTTATAATGAGAATGAGAACAAAGGGGCCCCTTATCTCCTAATGTGAGTCACGCATTTGTTTCCCTCTCATCTCAATCCATTTCTATAAGGCAGATAAGCACTTGCATCACTCTCCTTAAAAACAATAAGCAGCCATTCATTTCACAAGACAATAATATTATAAATTTCTACTACAGTGATTAAGTATTTATTGTTTATACTACTATTTTAGTGCATGTAATTGAGATGTACCTTTCACTACTCTATACTGATATATATATGACCTGTGTCATGTTAGCTTATCTTTTTAAATTTTAGTTAAATTTTTTAATCCCTGTACTAATCTGAGATCTGAGGTCATTAATTGAACTATACCTGAATAATTTGTCATTAGTAAATCAAGGAAAAATATGCTCTAAGTTATAATAATGATATTTTTCCAAGTTACTAACTCTTTTACATCATTAGAAGTTTCTATTCATAATATACCTCCTTTTTCGGTAGTTAGTAAACATAATTGTACTAAGCTATAATCCGCTGGTCCACTTTTAGTTAAGCTTGATTGAGACCCAAAAAATGAAGGTAGTTAGACATAGTTGGCATGGTGCACATACTTTTGGTTCAACTACCATAGTTTCTTGAAATAGGATTTTCCTCTTAAGTTTTGAAGATCTTATAGACCAAACTAATTGCTTACATATAACTCAATGTAATTAGTTAATTTCATTATGATTTTGTTTTGCTTTGTTGTTATGGAAGTTGTGATGGGACCAATCACATGTTCTAAAGTCTAAACATTGTGCAATTCTTTTGTTAAGTGTCAATTCACATTGACTCACAACTAGACAATGCCAACAAGGACCATGTGTCCAATTTAGAAGATAATATTGAGTTAAATTGAACAATACTCTTTAACCAATATTGCAAAGATTAATTTTATGACTCTTTTGGTGGGAAAGAGAAACTATGTATTGCTGGTAGTTTTGAAGTTGTTGGACCACTATCCTACTTCTAAATGTTAACACTTTTTCATGAAAGGAAAATGTCATGCATTTTATAGGAGATATACTAGTTATGTATATAGTTTTTATTTCTTGTTCTTTTAGCACAAAATGTATCAATTGCTTTAATTAAGCTAGTGACATGTTTTAAACACATCCCAGCAAAAGATCGATTAGATTGGAGAACCAATATCAAAGACATAGAATGTTATCTATATAACTATATTTAGAGAAGATAAAACAACAAAACAATTTTTTAAAAATACATAAAAGAAAAGGCTCAATGACATGAAAAAAAATACTAGAAATTTTTTTTGTTAGTAAAACGTACTACTAGAGTTTGAGCTTCCAATTATTTGTTAATGTACTTCCTCTAGTATGTTTTACTAACAAAATTATTTATTCTTTCATTTTCTTCTTGATGTTAATTAAATGTCACTCCAATTGGGGATGGACCTACCTAACCTATAACCAAATTAACACACTCAATGAAAAATGGAAGGGGTTATCCTAAATTCTCCCAACAAAAGGATTCACATAATATCTACCAATACTTTTTTTGTCAAAAAATAAAAAAGAAGATTATCTTCCAAGGCAAAGAGAATACCACTCTTTTTAAAAAAAATTATTTTTAAATTGTTATTGTTGGCTGAAAGGAATGTGAATGTCACATATTCATCAAGTGTAACACCATATATAAACTATGAACATATCTATAAAGCTGATAGAATGGCTATCCTCCCATACCTGATCCAAATGAACATCAATATGTAGTTACAACTTGAGAAGATAGATAACATTCAATTCAATCCCTCTTTTATGAGTCATTATCCAGTTCCCTCTGCCTTATCCATGAATGTGATGTTACAATCAAACTCTATCATAAGTTCATCACATATTCTCTTCAAACAAATTAAATTTGTGGATAATATTTAAGAAATCAAATGCATTACGTATGTCAAATTCAAAGGGACACAATTTGTTATGATTAATTGTTGTCACTTCAAGTGACTGAGTACACTTTTAAATTACAATGCAAATTTACATGTATATTATTATTACATAGAATCAAAGGATATCGTTGCATTATCATCTCTTGATTGTGTTATTCTCAGAACAATATATTTTGCTATGGGACCACGACACGAACGTTTTTTCATTAGGGACATGAAAGGGTTCAGATTTCTAGCATGCAATAGAATGTGGTTGGAATGTGTCTCAAGATCTCCATTCACTAATCAAAATGGAATAATTCAATCATATCCTAAGATAACTTTTTGCAAAGAAAATGTATCAAAAAAATCTAATATATTTTTCTTTTTCTGGGCCAGTGATTTTCAACAATCTTTAGGAATTGTTCTTCCTGTCTGTCTAAAAATGATGAAAAGAAGTAATTTTATGGACGTTTTAATAATGTTACATTTTTATTCTCAATTAGAATTTTGGTTACTCGTACTTCAACCAATGATTTTTTTTCTTCATGTAACCTGGTTTGTTTGAGTCAATAACATTTTGTTCTAGCTATCCCTCTATTGTACTAAACAAAAATCTACTTATCAGTATTTGTTATTCTCTTGGTCTCAAATTATAGATCATTTAACTATTCCATACGAATTTAAAAATATAGTTAATTTTATATATGAAAGAGAAAGTAACTTAGATTTTAGGGGAAAGTAATAATAATAAAGACAAATAGGGTTACTTAGCTTTTTTGAAAACAACAGCACCCCCAATAAATAATATTTGACAATTGTTCAATAATAATAAAGATAAATACCTTAATTTATTTTTTGATCGGGTGATAATTCATGATCGACTATTTCTCTGTATAAATCTCAATCAAATCATAACTCCAATTAATATAGTTCAAAAATATTAACAATTTTGAAAGATATATCAAACATGAATTGTTCATACTTTCCTTAAAAAAAAATGATTGTTCATACTTTTGATCTTCTTATTTGGCCGAATCTACTTCTTGCGATTTTCTCTGTGTAAATCTCAATCAAATCGTCACTCCAATTAATATATTTTTGTTTAAGCCCAATGGAACAATATAAGAGAATTGCTTTTCTCTCATGTTTTTGCTCATCTCCGCTAGAAAATACACCTATATGAGTTAACTCACGCTGATAATATATATGCGTGAGTTAACTCACGTTCAGCTATTTTTACGGGAATGAGCAAAAACAGATGGGAGAAGAGCATAACTCACAACATAAAATGATTGGGCCAACAAAGAAAATCCTAATCCTCTACTAGAATATAAGAAGCTTGATGTTCACACTTCAACATTTGCTATGGAACACTAGTAAATTACACATTTTCCCCATCGACAATTAACTGCTGCCGAATTTACACTACAAAAAATAAAACTTTGATAGTTAACTATCGCATAACAAGAAATTTCAACATTTAACAACCGCCAATGAGTTTTTTTTTAGCAAACTCAAAAGTTGGAACAGTGATCATCATAATATAATGGTGAATGAAAATTTTCCCTCCATGGCTATCACACACACTTTTCAACCAAAAAAATAAATCACGCAGCCTCTGAATTTTTCATTTTGTCCTCATTTGAATTCTAGAAAATGAATAAAAATACACGATTCATTTGTGGAATTTGAACCATGCCAATATAGCAATAGTTCAACCACTCACACATTTCACTATTTTTCTTTTTTTAACCTAAAAACTTCCGAAAGATAGAAAAAGGAAGACTGTTAAAGAGATAAAAATATAGCAAAATAAGTTTTGTGTTTGATTGGATGTCTCTTCAAGGTCTAGTGTGGCAAGTGCCACACCATCCTAAGTCCTTTCTTGTATTTTTTATTATTATTATTTTATCTGTTTAATGTTTACACATGTTTATATTTTTCTTAATATAATTTCTACGCAATTTTGACTTGTTTAAAAAAAAAAAGCGCAACACGCTCATCCGTCTTTATGCATGAGTATCATGTCAGAACATTTTATTCATCTCTTGTAACCTATATAAAAAGAGATGTTCTTAGAAAAATTAATAACGATATAATTTTAGTTTATTTTCAACAAATGAAAAATATATTATTTTCTTTGTAATTTTGGTTGCTACAGCTATTTTTAATATAACTTTTTATTAAATTTAGTATTATTTAATTATTTGAATTTGACAAAAAAAATTTGTCCCACTAATATTTTGAATCCAGATCCACCCATGCGTCTCTAGTTATAACATCAAAACTAAGTATTTACATGCAAACATTATACATATTAGGCAAACGACATGACCTTAATTGTCCAGGCTCTGTTAGACTAATTTTATGGGTAGTGTGCTAGTTTTTCTCGTTTAGTGGGTAGTGTGCTAGTTTTTCTTTGTTACTCTACCCTCTTTGCAGTTAATGACACTACAATCATGGAACATAAGTATTATGCTTTATTGTTTGGTCTGACTTAGTTTTGACTCAATGTGAGGTTCTTACATCCCACATATTCAGATAACTGATTTGAGAAATTGTTTAACTTTTCTTCACCTAGAATTTTTCTCGTCTAAAGTTCAATCGTTTATTTATCAACGTCTGCTAACATGATAATTATTTTTAGGTAAAAACAATAAGTAATTCACAAATTTTAAAGTACTTATGGACATCCATCAAGATCATTTTATTTTTTCTAAAGTGATTTATATAAACTTGGACTTTGACCCTCTTTATAATAAAAAAATAATAATTTGTATAATCCTTTTTTTAATTACCTAAAATTCAATAAGAAAATTCATCACATTATTTCATCTCAATTTAACAACAATAGATCATCACATTCATTTCCTTTTATCAAAACATAACATTCATACATTTCCTTTTTAATTAAAATAAAGTTCATTACATTCCCCACAAAAGCATAAAAAAAATCTGAGTTAAGTGAAATTTTAGAGACATGCTCAAGAAGAACATCATAATGAACTAAGCTCACGAATTTTTTTTTTTAAGGATCTAATCTAACAACGTTGATATTATCTTTGGTTAAGCATATAATACTATTTTTTCTTAAAAATGAGAAAAGAAAAAACTAAAAAAAAAAACGTAGTGAGAAAGTTACTGAAAAACAAGAGTTTAGTTGCATTGCATGAGAAGTAGAGTGTGATCTGAGTTAGGGTAAGGGTAAAAGTGAAGAAACGAATGAGTGAAGGTGGTGATCACGATTCTTCTCCAAACCCAAAAAACGTATTCTTTCTCCATCTCTCTCTCTCTCTGAGGAAATTTTCTTCTTTTTCTTTCGATTTCATAGTTTGTGTTTTCTGTAATAGCGCAGCTGAAGCAATTTCAAGGGCAACAGAAATCGAACGAATTCTCTTCGCCGTCGTCGATGGGGACTCAAACGGCTCCTCCTCCACCTCCGCTGCTTAAGGAGCCCTTTATTAAGCGCTACAAGTTCGTTTTTCCTGTGATATTGGCTGGTGTTGGAGGTAATTTTTCTAAATCCCCAAAAGCTAAAAATTACCTTTTTAGGTTAAGTTTTTGTCAATGTTTTATGATTGGTGAGTTTGTGAAATGGGGTTTGATTTTTTTGATTGTTGCTTAATTTTGCTTTTTGGATTAGTATTTGTTGCTGTACTACTAGATAGTTCATGTTGGAGAATAATTTATGATCTTGATTCATGATAGTTGACATGTATATATTTTTTTAGAGAATACCATGATTCATGATCATGATGTTTATTGTAATTAAGTGCCCGGTAATGCAGCAGTTAAATGCTGGCTAGTGGTGTTAGCTTGAGACCTTGGAGTGTGCTCCTCTCAAGGTCTCTGGTTCGACTCTCCTTGATGCCAATTTTGGAGCTTGTAAGCAGGGTCCTGGAAAATTGGGAAGAAGGAAGGGGGTACTTTGTGGGATAGCCATATATCTGAGTATAACAGAATCTACCTTGCGCTTGAGGCAGGAATTTAGCACTCACCAGCTACTTTTAGTGCTGTTCCTTCTATTTTTCTTTGTTATTCTGAATCTGTTTATTTTCATCTTCTACCGATACACTCATGTTTCTGAAATTTGAGTTTAACATAGAATGTCTTCTTTCATGTTATTTGTCTTCTGGTTTGTACCAGAGGATGGATGCCTTATGTCGTCACTGCTGTGATGCTTGTTTCATTCTTACTTCCTTAATTATGTTAGTTGAGTTTGTTAGTAGTAGCATTGTTTCTAAGATCTGTTGTTAGTAGTAGCATTATTTCTTAATTACGGTAGTTGAGTTTCTTAATTATGATAGTTGAGTTTGTTAGTAGTAGCATTATTTCTATCATTGCACTTGGAAGGTTTTATGGTTTTGACGGCTACTGTTATAATGTGTAGTTTTCTTTATATTGATTCGTTGAAACAAGGTTTGACCTACAAAAATAATCAAGCTCACACCTTACTAATGGTTGAAGCTATAGATTGGACTAAAACGTGCTGTAATCCTTATAAGCCATCAATATATCATCCTATATATGTATATTTGCAAAAGATCTATAATTTTTTTTTTGAAGTAAGATGTATAGCTGTATTGTATACTTGTTAAAACTTCCCTAAGTAATATATGAAAAACTAAATATTGTTGCATTTTATCAAATGGACGTTTTTAAAATGTAACCTTGCAATAATTGCCCCAGACCAAATAGACGGCAATTGAATGGCTTGCTGCTTGCCTGAAAGAAAGTTTGTTTATAGTTTAAGCTCAGTGAGAAACCATATGTGCAAATAATTTCTCTTGTACATGATTCAGTAAATTAGATAGAGGAAAAAAGACCTGAAGATCAAATCAAAGTACACATTTATGGCATTATTTTACATATAAACTAGCTATCTAATCTTCAAGTAATTACTTCAAAATATGGCTAGCTGCATTTAGGTTTTGATAATAAATTTCAAGTTCGTTTGCTAAGTTAGTTTTCTAAATTGAGTAACAGTATTATCGCTTGCGGATGGCAGAAAGCCGAAAATCCGCCCTTTTGAGTCCTCATATCTTGCCTTAAAACACCTTGGTGCCACCATCCTTCACAAATTGGTCGTGGCACTTGTTAAAAAGTCTGCCGCCACTGTCTGCCATGGCGCCACCAAGGCAGGCATCTGATAACATTGTCTAGTAATCACTTTTATTAGTATTCTTTTACACTGTTTTCCAATTGCTTTCTTGTGGAGTTACAGTTTTTAGAAACAAATAGGAGCCATCAATTCGAAGTCATTCTTGCGCTTTTTTAAAACATCGTGGAAGAAGTTATTATTAATTAATGTGATACTAATGACCATTTTACAACTGTCCTCGAGGGATTTTGAAGTCATCCTTGCATATATAACCATGAGATTAATCAATTATATTTTAAATGAACTACTTTCTCCGCTAGCATGTCACATTTTTAACTATAAAATTTAACTCTGGTTTTTCTGATCCAAACTCCGGTACATTTGAGTGAATTTCTATTGTCAAACCCTATCTTGAACTTGTTGCTAGATATGTGACTGATAATTGTTTGAATTCTGTAGTTTATTGGGCTTTAAGGACAAACACAAAGAAGAAAGAAACTGTGGTTGATGAAAAAGATGCAACTCCCATTTCGATTAAAGATACTACAGCTCCTCTTGTCGAGACATCTGTGTCACCGCCCCTAACTGCAAATACTGTGATTAAAAGAGAACCAATTCCGGAAGGCCAACAACGTGAACTCTTCAAGTGGATATTGGAAGAGAAGAGGAAGATCAAACCAAAAGATTCAGAGGAGAAACAGAGAATTGATGAAGAGAAAGCTCTTCTTAAAAACCTTATTCGGTCAAAATCTATCCCAAGTATCTAACGATGATGTTTCTCCTATCTTTGTCCAAAGGAAAGAGGGAAAAAAAAGTTTGTGAATTTTAATATACTTGAGTTGATCCCTTCAATGGTTCACTTTTCTGGTTGCTTGATTGGTTGATTAGTTTTAGACTGTACATATTTTTAGATTGTCATTATTTGTCATTTGCAAAATTTGGGTTTGACTAATGGGTTCTTTCTTACTAGACAGTTGTACAAGAAATTGATGGCACAAAAAAAGAGCTATAAATTACAAAGGTAGTTTACAAAAAATGTGATGGAAGAACCCATTACTATTGATCATGTTGGTCCATATTGACCATTTTACAATGTAGAAAAAATCGATATTTTTATTATGCTGCTAGTGAAAGTTGGATGTTACCTTTTGCTTGCAATTTGAAATAATGAAATGGTGCACTGGATGTGAATGAAATAAAAAATAATTCCATTTTGTCTAATACTACAATCTTTTCTCCTCTAAATTAGAGGTAGAAGGTTGAATCATCATTTCCCCTCCCTATTTTCTTCATGAAAATAGCCAAACATTAATCATTTCATTAATTTCAATTTTCACCAGACATGGTTTCCTTTTATATCACTTTGGATCTAGGTATAATGGATCATTGTACTGGGAGTCTTTGATTTAGTCAAATCCAATGTGTTATAACAACAATCATACCCTTTAGTGGGGACTGCTCCTTATATTCTCTGGATATAGCATGAAACAAAATCATAAACTAAGCAGAAACAAGACCCCTAGGTATCTAATAAATACCATGTCTTTAAATTTGAGACCCCTATTGGAACAACTCTTTTAAAAGATTAAATATATGATACGTTACTAGTAACAGTGTGTATTCTTAAAAAAAAAAATAGTGTGTAGTTTTCAGGAATTGGGGTATACTTCTTTCGGTCCTATTTACAAGAAACAATTTACTTTTTAAATGCATTAAATAATTTATGTATTTAGTTTAGGTTCTTGACTAGATACATACATTATTCAATATATCTAAAAAGTCAACTTTCTCTTGTAAATAGGACTGATGAAAGTATATAATAAGGTACTAAAATTAGCACTAAAGTTCTTACACATTTTGGTCCTACTGTAGATACATTTTTACTCATACTAGATAGTTAGGGTAGGTCTAATATGTTAAAAAGGTAAGCATTCAACATAATAATTTAAGATGCTCTCAAAAAAAAAAAAATTTAAGATAAAACAACATAACATAAGACATGACAAACTTTTTATGAATATCGAACAATTTATTTTTGTCTTATACGTAGTTTAACGAGGACAAAAATTTCAGTTTTTGTCATGTCTTTTGCTTTTCATTTGTCCAATTCTTAAAACAGTTTTACAATTAAACATAATTTAGGTGAAGTTGTTCCACACAATCTCTTATTTTTTTAGTAGATCAAACACACATTAAAATGTAATGAGATGGAATGAAACATGATGGAACCGATTCCATCAAATCCTTCCATTTTCATTTCATCACAATTTGAGGTGCACACAATGTAATGTAACTGAAATTTATAAATTTTAACAATATTACATTTTAGGCACGTAATAACACTTATCATCAAGTAAAAATATAATAAAAAGTTATATTTTGTCCTGCTCTATTCATTATCTACTTAATAGAATGAAAATGCTCCATCCGTTTTAAATAATGGTCTCTATTTTTTTCGATGTTTCAAAATAATTTAAGAATATAAATGAATTATTTATTATTTTTATCCACTATTAAATCTTTATTTATTGAATTTCATGTAAATCAGCTATTCCACTAATTATAATTTTTTTAGTAGATTCCACTGGTTACATCTATTAAAAGTATTTTAGTAAATGATGCTAAAAATAAACACAATTAATTTGTACAAAAAAAATAAAAAATTAATTGTTTGCTATGTTGTGTTAATTCAAATTGAAATGTGATTTTGGTAGTTAGGGTAAAAGTGAAGAAAAGAATGAGTGAAGGTGGTGGTGCTGATCATGGTTCTTCTCCAAAACTATATAATCACAAACCCAAAAAATGTACTATTCTCTCTCTCTCTCTCACACACACACTTGAAGTGTTTTTTTCTCACTTGTTTCGATTCATTGTTTGTGTTTTTTTTTTTGTGACAGCGCAACTGAAGCAATTTCGTGGACAACAGAAATCGAACGAATTCTCTTCGCCGCCGTCGATGGGGGCTCAAACGGCTCCTCCTCCACCTCCGCCGCCGCCTAAGGAACCCTTTATTAAGCGCTACAAGTTCGTTTGGCCTATGCTTTTGGCTGTCAATCTTGGCATTGGAGGTAATTTTTCTACAACCCCAAAAGCTAAAAATTCGATTTTTCGGTTAAGTTTTTGCCCCCTTTTGATGATGGATGAACTTGTGAAATTGGGTTTCATTTTATTGACACTTCCTTAATTTTCTTAATTTTGTTCTTTTAGGTTGAAGAGTAATCTAAGTTTCCGTTTTCTATCTTGAAAATGTTAGCTTCAATTCATTGTTGGTTGCTATTGTTTTTTATTTAAATGGTCAAAGTTAATAATTTAGTTGTTAGGTTAGTATTTTTATCATTCACCGGGGTCCTCAAGTTCCTTTAATCTTTAGCTCAAAACAGTTGAGCTATCCAACTTCATGGTTACTAGTATTATCATTATTTTTTTAACGGCAAATGTTAGTAATTAGTTGTTAGACTAATATTTATTCCTTTGTCCGAGTTTGAACTCAGACCTCCAACTCCTTATCCCTTAGCTCAAACCAGTTGAGCTACCCAACTCCCCCTTACCCCATGGTTGCTATTGTATTATCACTTATTGATCTCGTGGAAGAAGGAAAAGAAAACAAACTTAAGAATAAAATAAGCTGATGTTTTTGTAATTAAAAGCAAAATAGGAAATGAAAGTTAAGGTGATGTTTTATTTTATCAAACTAAACTGGTCGTAATTTTTCTCTTTCACTTTGAAATTGCATTGGGTGGCATCCTTGAATATTTGATTTTGTTTGTGGAGAAATGGGGGAGGCTAACTTGAAACTACAGTTGGGTGTTATATGGTTTGATTTACCTCGCCCATGTTTGTTTGTGGAAAAATATCTGTAAAAGTTGATGTGCTGATATTGGTTGAGGTAGGAAGGTCAATATGGTGCTCCATTGAGCTGCATTTGACTTTGCCAAGTTGATTCCCGAGGATGGTGTGTGAGTGAGATCATAAGTTCTGCACTTCTGTAGTATTTTTTTATTGGGATCAAAACACTCAAACATTCATAAGTTTTAATCAAAACATTACATCCAATTCTAAATACCAACAAAAGTCGAGAGTTGGCCGTGATCACGCCGGGATAAACTCCGTCACGGTTTTCGTCTGGGCTACTCCGCTTCTTTGGGATCACGTTGGGATTGACCACCTAGTGCTGCACAACATCCACTTATGAAGATGAGGGTGAGGAGAAAGTGTCATATATTCAAAAGCATTGGACCTGGCTATGAATGACAAATGAAAAAAGATGGGAAATCTAATCACGTGGTCTAGAATGTAAAGCATTATATCTATCATCTATGTATGGATCTTTTATGGAATGCCAAAAGAAAATGTTGAGACCAATATAGTTAGTGACTGATGTCAAGTGCCCAGTAATGCAGCAGTTAAGCCATGGCCCTAATGTGTGCAAGGTATGTTCCAGAAAAGGGAAAAAGGTATATGTGAACATTGTGGAGTGAATGAGACTTGAATCTGGATCCCCTGTAGTCAGGCGATTATTTTTTTTCTTCTGCAATCACAGTCAAAATCATTAGATGAAGATTATATGATTCACGTGCGGACTTGGTATTTGAAATCAATTTACAATTTACAATGTCAGGACGTGAGCATTAGACGGTTTGGATTGCTTAACTTCGGATGTCCCGACCATATGGAATCCAAATCCGATGAGACTTAGGGGGTGAGATGGTTATGCTAAGTAGAAATTGAGTGGGCCCCAGGAAAAATGGGATGAAGGGAGGTCGTTAAGAATAGGAAGGGGACACATCTTTGTTGGATAGCCAGAAATCTGGGTTTAACGGAGTCGGCCTAGGGGGTTAGAAGCTAGCATTGATCATCTACTTCTTGTATTCTTCCTTTTATTTCCTTCTTTGTTATTTTATTTATTTTCATTTTCTACCGATACACAAGAGGCTACCTTATGTCTTTTCTGTGGTGATGCTTGTTTGATTATTATTTTCTTAATATATAATAGTTGATGTTCTTAGTAGCATCATTCTAACTTCTAAGATCTGTTTGCTAGTTTAATATCATTGCAATTTTGAAGGTTCTATGGTTTTATAATCACTGTTATGGTTTATAATTGTCTTTATATTGATGCATTCAAACAAGGTTTGACCACAACTTCATGTAATCCTTGTAATTTCGTAATTTATCAATACATCATCCTATATACAGTTTTGAAAAAGATCTGTAGTCTTATAATTGTTAAAATTTTCCTAATTAATATATGGAAACCTAAACAGTATTAAATTCTGTCAAATGGACATATTTTGAATATAACAACCTTGCAGAAATTGCCTCACAACTTACTGAAGATGACCGATTGCCTTTTGCCTAAGTATGTTTGTTTTAGGTCTGTGAGAAATCATATCGTACATGATAGTAAATTAGATAGAGGAGAAAAGGCTTGGAGATCAAATGAAAGACATACAAAATACACATTTCTGGTATTATTTTACACATAGACAAACTACTGGTCAGTAGCTATCCAATGTCCTAGTATTTACTTCAAAATTACGGACATTTGATGATAATAAAGTTACAGTTAGTTTTCTAAATTTAGTAACCACTTTTACTAGTATTCTTATCCACTATCTTCCAATTTCTTTCTTGTAGAGTTACATTCTTTAGCAACAAATAGGAGCCATTGATTTTAAATCATCCTTGTGATTTTGTAAAGAAACATTGGGGAAGCATAAATTATCATTAGTTAAAGTGTTTACTAATGGCTATTTTAGAATTGTCTTCAAAGGGATTTGTTCCATTGAACTGATACATCATGGACATCATCCTTGCGTGTTACCAACTTGAGTAGCAAAAGGTGTTGGTTGATCTTGTTACTAGTTTATTCTTTAGCGATAATGTAGCTAATTAGCCTCTCAATTATGTATACATACAGTTTAACATACTGAAAAGGTCAGTACATATAACATGAGAGATTAGTCTGTATATATTTTGAATGAACTACTTTCTCTGCCAGCATATCATATCTTACCCATGTGGTTTTTCTGATCCCAACTCTAGCAAATTTGAGTTAATTTCACTGTCAAAACCTATCCTGAACTTGTTGATAATGTATCTGATGATTGTCTGAAATCTGTAGTTTATTTGTTTGCAAGAACAACCCCAAAGAAGGAAGATACTGAGGTGGAGGAAAAAGACGCAGCACGCCCCGTTTCAATTAAAGATACTACAGCTCCTGTTGCTGTGACATCTGCATCCCCGCCACCAATTGCAAATCCCGTGATTAAAAGAGAACCAATTCCAGAAGGCCAACAGCGTGAACTATTCAAGTGGATATTGGAAGAGAAGAGAAAGATCAAACCAAAAGATGCAGAGGAGAAACAGAAAATTGAAGAAGAGAAAGCTCTACTTAAAAACCTTATTCGGTCAAAATCCATCCCAAGTATCTAACGATGATGTGCCTCCTATCTTTGTCCTAAGGAAAGGGAATAAAAGTTTTTGGATTCGAATATATTTGAGCTGATTCCTTCACTGGTTCTCTTTTCTGGTTGATTGGCTGGTTGATGAGTTTTAGAATGTACTTTTTATTTTTATTTTTTATGGTTGATGAGTTTTAGGATGTAACCCCTTTTTTTAGATTGTCATAATTTGTCATTTGCAAAATCTGGGTTTGGTTCTTATTAGATAGCAATGCAAGAAATCGATGGCACTTGATGTATATTACCGACGTTCTGTTATAGATGTCATGTGCATTTTCAATAGCCTTATTTGTTTGATGAAGAAAGCCAGATTTGAGTTACACTTTAGACCCATAATAACATAGCAAGTGAAGAGGTTGGTAAAACAAAATCACAAAGGTAATTTAAAGCATCAATATTGGATTGGAATTAAAATTCTGCCAACAGAAGAACTTAGTTGTTAGCTTATTATCAAAAGCTTTTCCAAATAACTTGTGGTCATAAACTGTTTTTAATTTACACGATGTTTATTTTTCATTTTCTCTTTGATTGTAGAAATAACTCATACATAATTTTTGTTTTTTGAATAAACTTATACATACATAAGTTCTTTTATGATAAACATTTATTTAACAATTACTTGATTAATTGTGTGCTTGGTTCTTAGATATTTGCCTTTGTAACTAATGTTTAACATGATATGCACAACTTTTGGCATATAAAACAGTCATGTGAAACTCCTTAAAAAAAAAAAAGTCATGTGAAACAGATACGATATTTTTGTCTTGTACTCAAGCAACTTTGGTAGGAGCCTAGGAGGATCAGTTTACTGAATAATATACTGATGGTCGAGTGTTGTATCAATTCTTTAGTCAATACATTGGACCTCCCTCATTTCATCATCAACTTGTCTGTATTTATTTATTATCAATTTCCAACTTCAAAAACCAAGCATATTCAACATATTGAGCACTAGAGAATGTTGTCACGACATTCTGCAGACTAGCATGCATGCGAATTGCAAGCCTTTACCTAATCACTAGAAAGTGAATAATATGCCCATGTTAGATACATATTGCATCATGCACAAATTACTTTCGGATTTGTAATTTTCACTATTTAATCAAATGAGATGAGATGAGACTTATTAATTAAAGGGTGAAAGATACACTTCTATATGATGCAAAATTATTTTATTTGTGTACCTTAGAGAAAGCCAAATTAAGTACTATTAATTATTCTTTTTTGTGATGATTTTTTATTTTTTTTATAAAAGAATTGCATTTGATGTAATTGATACCCGCATTTCTCCAATTCCAAGAGAATATACGATATATGTTCTCACCTATTTTGTTGGTCCTTAATTCTTATAATTCGATTTTTCATTTGTCTTTATAAGTTTTTTTTTTTTGTCAAAATAGATATTTTTTTCCTCATTTTGATCTGTGATTGGTCTTTTGAAAATTAAAAACATTTTGTTATAAATCCTTATAACATTTTGGTCCAAGTTTTGTTTGTCGGTGTAATATGACTATACTAATGCTTTACGGTTTAGTTATTGTAATTTGGTTTCTTAAAAAAAAAATTGTAATTTGGTCTTCTGTTTGTCCTCTCAATAATTATTTGTTGTAGTTCGGTTCTTTAACTTATATCTTGTTTTCATTTTTGTCTCATAACTTATTAACATTACATTTTGGTCTTAAGTTAGACTCCATTAGCCAAATAAATCATCTCCGTCAAAAACGTTAATCCAATGTCTAGAGTGGATATACACCGTAAGTGGTCCGCCAAAGACCTTAATAATTTGTTTAATATTAACCATTTGATTTTTTTCTTTTTAAAATGACAACCATTGGATCATGCATGTTTACTAGATCTAATAGTACACCACAAACACCTAATTTTTAATACCTTTCTTCATCTCCTTTCCTTCTTCATCTTCATGAACATTTTCATACATTCTTTTTAAAGAATTTCAAACAAACCTAGAAAAAAATAAAGAAAAATAAAATTGGATCTCTTGTTTTTTTTCCCTTTCTTCCCTTCTCTTCCTCCTTCCTCCTTCTCTTCTCTCTTTTATTCTCTCTTTTTCATTCACAAAACACAAAATAAACACAAACACAAGATCCTACGCTCTCTCTCCCTCTTCTCACTGAATCAACAACACAAAATCTTCATTTGAAATTATGTCATTCGTGGCCGTTCCTTGAGCTCTTCTCCTCTATTGTTTTTAATTCATAATCAAGGTTCAAACTTAGATTCACACCTTCAAACTCATAAACAATCGTTCAAAAACAAATAAAAAATTCAATTAAAACCACATATCCTTTTCCTCAAATAACAACCTTTCATAATGGGCCTGTTTTTGTACTAAATCTTTATAACATTTTGGTCCTTTTAACAACAAATATTTTTCTTATAAAATGCAATTTTTTTAAAATAATTTTTTATAAGTCTTTTTAACAATAGATATTCGTATAAAATGACATTTGCAACGCCATCTGAAACGACTATATATGATTTTCTTTTAATTCTGCATCCATGACCACTGTAAAAAAAAAACAAGAGATCACCATCAAGCTTCGTAGCAATGCGCTACTGCCGATACGGAATGAAGATGCGCAATTTGTTTCTAATAGTTTCCATCATGATATGTCCGGCAATAACAATTTTTCAGACAAACACATTCAATTGTAAATACACGTGTAAACGTACTTATTATCACCAAAAAAAAAAAACGTACTTATTAAAAAAAAAGGAAGAATTTTACAATTGAATAGTACTAACTTCTATTAAAATACATTGCCGTTTGGATTACAACATTACTTCTATGAGCAATATTCGACAATATTCAATTGTAGTATCAATCTTACTTCAATTAGAGATTTTTTTTGTTGCAGTAGTAGGTTTCTTAAATTCATTTGTTAAATAAAAAAGGTTTCCTATATGTCAACTGCATCGATGGTTGTTGGATCGAAATCGATGATATATATTTCAAACAAATTTAATATTTTTGAAAACTGATTTTGAAATCATGGACCGCGTGAATACGAAAACATGCAGCAACATGAATCCAAATCGAGAAGATAATTAAATATACATGAGTGTGTGCATATATTTATATTGTTAGAGTACAACGTTTAAACTCTTAAAGAATATACTCTCCCAGTACCATTGCCTAATACATTTTAAGGATTCAAATGATGGGAAAAGATAAGCAAATTTATTTTATAATGAGAAAGAAAGGTAGACGTGGCCTCTAGGCTCTAGCATATAATAAGAGAAAGGAAGGAAATGATGATAACTTGAGGACATGGTTGGACTAATTGAGTTTCACATGAAAGCACGATCTCACTTAGCTGCTATTGCCAAAGAATTAAAGGAAAAGGGATGAAGGGGGGCCAAAATCTAATGTGTTACAACAACAATCATGCCCCCTTGCAATAACAATCATACTCTTATGTGGGGACTTCTCCTTATATTCTTTGTATAGCATGAAACAAAATCATAAACTAAGCAGAAACCAACCGTGCATTAAGAGTTAATATAAATATTCAAAGATCTCAAAATATGAAAGATCTTATTCTCTCACTTTACTTACATTTGAAACAACTTTCTTTAAAAAGTTGAAATATGATACGTTATTAGTGAATAGTGTATATTTTCTTGGAGTTTAAAATATAGCTAAGTACACTGTTCTAAGACCCAATTAAATATAAAGTTAGCACTAAAATTTTTAATAAAATAATTGAGTTGAATATTATGGCTGTGTTTGTTTCAGCTTTAAAAAAAAATAAATTTTATGTAAAAAAATTTAAAGATTTTATTTTAGAGATTTTGAAAAAAATCTGAAGCTATTTGTGTTTATTTACTATCCAAAAAATCCATTTTAACAAAAAAATGAGTTTTAACTAGTTCATGTCTTATCTCCTTATGTTTGAAAAAAATAGATTTTAAGAAAAGCTAATTCTAATAGCTTTTCATTTTAGGCTCAAAATAGATTTTTTTATAAAATGATTTTTCTAAAAATCCTAAACAAACACTTAAAAATTAAAAAAAAAAAGTTTTTTTTAAAGAAAAAATAGATTTTTTTGGGAAAAAATCCAAAACAAACGCACCCTATATTGACTAAATACATTTTTGGTCTTAAATTCGTGAGATTCTTCTCATGTGCGAGTCTATTCATTCATTTGAGATTACTTCTTCTTGAGTGGAATTTTTTTCTTCCACATTTATTTACTCTGCCATTGGCTCAACGGGACACAATGCATAACCAACCCATTGTAGTGAAGATTTTTGATACAAGTTGGTCACCTTCGGTCAAACCATCAACTTTGAATACATTGTGGGGCTATGGGAGAAGCCCTAAAATACCGGCAAATCATCACATTAAGCTGAGGGCAATCACATAAGTTATTTGAACACCATATCTTTATCTAAAAGCTTAAGACAGTAGGCATACGAGTCTTTTTTTGAACAATGCTCTTACTCACACTCAACAATTTTATTTTTAATTTTTTTAAATCTTTGACACATCTAGAATGACTTCTTTTAGTCTCTACATTCGATCTTTGTTTATTTGTCACTGATTTAGCAAACAAAATACATGTCATTGTTGCCACATATGACTAATATTCTCACGTAAATTCTACTTCACCTTCATCTTCTTCTCTATCTCTCAACACCATAGGAGGTTGGAAGTAGGGAGTGTGAAAGGCTGAGAGATGAGTGACTCAAAGAAATGATTCTAGAGTGAAAATGAAAATTCTTTCTAATAAATAACTGTTTCCTGCATAAACTAAAATTAAAAAACCTCGTATTTGCAGAAACTAAAAATATACTTATATACTTAAAAGAGAAAGCTCATGCTTCACAAAGCCTCTTGCACGCGTGTACACACACATGCACATTAAAATCTATATTTATCATAAAGCATAACTAGGTTATGACTGTGTCCACCATATACATGATTGATTATGCATATTTGCATATTTAAGCCAAAGCTAGCATAGAAAGTGTCAGAAAAACAATGGACACTACTTGGATTCTATTTGTGATACCAATTTTCTTGTGCGCTTTGATCCTTTACTACAAAAACAAGCTTAGTCTTAAGCTCAAACCAAAACATAGAAATCAGCTTCCACAAGGCACTCTTGGATGGCCTTTTATTGGTGAAACCATAGATTTTGTTTCTTGTGCTTACACCGACCGCCCTGAGAGCTTCATGAACAAGCGATGCGCCATGTAAGTTCACCATCATACAATACTTCATTTTAGTTTAACTCACTTTCATTCATAGGCATAGCTACCTTTCTATGAAGCTCAAGAGGCAGAGCTTCATCGAAAGTGTGTTTGTCAGTAAAGTGTAACTTAGTAATAAGACTTTGATTTTTCAACCTCAAGAGACATAGCTCAAATCCCCTCAGACGGTTGTAAAATGGTCGTTAGTGCCACTTTAATTAAAAATAAGAAAAGTCGTGCGAGATTGTTTGTTTTTGACAAGGATTTGTGGTGTGTTGTTGCAAATTGTTGTAGGTATGGTAAAGTGTTCAAGTCACACATATTCGGAAGCCCTACCATTGTTTCAACAGATGCAGATGTAAACAAGTTTATACTACAAAGTGATGCAAAGGTTTTTGTTCCTTCTTATCCCAAGTCATTGATGCAGTTAATGGGAGAGTCTTCTATTTTGCTCATCAATGGAACCTTGCAAAGGAGAATACATGGACTTATTGGTGCTTTCTTCAAGTCTCAACAATTAAAGGTTCAGATTACCTCAGATATGCAGAAGTATGTACAAGAATCAATGGCAAATTGGAAAGAGGACCAACCTATATACATACAAGATGAAACAAAAAAGGTTACCTCTGTTTCCTTCCCCTCTCAGTCTCTGTAGGAGTTTGTGAGTGTGTGTGAGTTTGTACCTATCTTTGTTTGCTTCTCTCCCCCACGTGTGTTGGTGTCAGAATCTATTTCCAAAGTTTGAACTCTAATATTTTACCTTCAATCTCATGGTGACTTCTTGAAAAGAGTTCCATTCAACTGACAGAAGATAAAACAAAAATGCATGTTCCTTCTCTTGAATATATATTTGGCATCACCTTTTTCCATGTTCAAGTTGTTTATATGAAAGCAACCATTCAAAAATCATGTGACAAATTGACCCTCCTCTCCCTTCTTATGTTTTTGCATGAGTTGTAAAAGTAATAATTGGTGATCAAATTATCTATCTAGCAGTGCACAATCTGGGTGTGCCGTTGTGATTTTGACAAAAGCTACACTCTAGAGCTTCAACAAATTCACGACGTCATCATGATTTTGTCAAACTCAATGTGATTCTAAACATGCACGTCTTTTGAT
>Ga0099826_10000440_pt1 | contig 19855 bp, 14 predicted proteins | sample Mtrugardesep15_FD_76830 | JGI IMG/M metagenome (GOLD analysis project Ga0099826, IMG submission 76830) | Root nodule microbial communities of legume samples collected from California, USA - M. trunc garden sep15 | ecosystem: Host-associated > Plants > Roots > Nodule | place: USA: California... | reverse complement strand
TATTTTGTGTTGAATCCAATGTACATCAGGTGAATAATTTTTATTACATTGTCTTGGGACAAATATTATACAAAGAAATAGGCATCATACTGATCCATAAACACTTGAAATTTGCATGCTACTGATTCCTCTCAAGAATTAACGAAGAAAACTGAAATAAAATGATATGCACGACACTCAGAGAGGCAGGCCACGTTTGGCAGGATTAATCAATAAACTCTATTAGCACTTAAAAGTCAATTTAGCTAAAACTTTGATGCAAATAGTATAACCATCTGTGGAAGTTAGTGAACTCTTTGAAATGATTGTATTAAAGATAGGTAGCAGGAAGGATACTAACTACTGAGACAACCAAGATCGATGGAAGGCTTCAACAAGTGTGGGAGATTAACTGTCTTTGAATTCTGATTTAAAATTAGTTTTCTTTCCTGGTTTGAAACAGAGAAATGGTAAGAACCAAAGATAATAGAGGTCAATAAAATTAGAGCACAGAACCATCTTTTTTTGTTCAAGTACATATATGGCCGCGATCAAATTTCTAACAAAGTGCTTTGAGTAAGAGTTATGTAATTATGTAATTATGATTTTGATCTTGATCAACAACATGCATAAACTCGTCAACTAAATGACAATATAAAATAATTTCAAACAGTGACCACAACATGCTTTAGAACTAAACTCAATTACACATGCATAAATAAAACTGAGTCACACAAACAATTTAAGCTGTCAAAGTTTTCAACAAACTTACTACAAATAGTCGACCAATAAATATTTCATAACATATTACATCAGTTTGTGTGGCATACTACTAGCCCATGTTACATAGTACAATATAATCATAAATAGCAACAAAATTACTCGCGGTCATAACCCATATTTCAAGTGTATAATTAGGACAATTTGTAGCCCATAGACTGATAAACTCTTCAAATACCCACAACTCACAATATGTATGTTCATGGTCAAAATCATCTGGTAAAGAAATCTCAAAAAGTTTCCTTTCCATTAAATCAAAGGCAAGAATAACATTCATTAATAAATCATCACGACAAGCCAACCAATGAATAGAGCAACCCTGCTACATGATGCTTACAAGAGGAGGGAGTGCCCTCAATTGTTTTCCAGGTATTATCTCTCAATGAGAAAAACTTCAAATATGATGAATTATCTGTTGCCCAGTGGATTGAAACTACCAAGTAATCATCTGTTGACTGATCATACCCAAACCCAAAGAAATCATTTGCATCATCGAATTTGTGAATCCAGGTAGAAGGATTCCATAAGTAGATGTGACGGTAACTGGTTAAACTGCATGAACCTTTAATTCTAAGATTCAAAAAATTAAAGTTTGGTAAATCATGGCTAAGTGATGCTTCTACATCGAAAGATCGAGTTTCAAGAGGTGAAGGTGATATGAGTACAATTACACGTACCTTGTATTGTTCTGTGTAGTATGTAACTTGTAACATATCGAACATAGTCGAAAGGTTTGCTTTAAAAAACACACATAAATATAAATGTCATTTGATTATTTAAAAAATACATGTTATTTTAATTAATTCTTCCATTATTTTTATTTGTGGTTGTAACCAGTATTTTTTTTACTTGGGTGTGGTTCTCCATTCTTTAGCTTCTTAAAAATAAAAATATAAAAAAGTGTTGTTATCCATTCAAACAAATAAGTAAACAAAGTTTTGATTAATTAATTTTTTCTTTTTAACAGAGCTTTGGTTAATCGGATTTGGACGAGAGGTAAGTAAGGTCTCACAAAAAAAATTATTTCGTTTAAGAATCGAACGCGCATTCTCATATACAATTTATACTTGATAAAGCTAATTAAGCATTTGAACTTTTTTTTTAATAAAGCTGAACCATTTCGATAGTTTTTAATTAACGTACTATTTAATAAATTAAGTAAATAATATTACCAAAGTTTTTATTAAGGATCACACATTCTTGTGCAGCGATTTTCATGTTTACGAATGAAAACAAAATAAAAGCCTAAGTGAAATAAGTGATGCATATTTTGACAATGTAGATTTTGTACTCACTACCACACACTTCACATAATCCTGCATGCTCATGAGTCACAACTTCTACCTCTGCAGTAGCTAACACACTGCTATCATGGAGCTCATCACTTGTTTCACAGCCTGTTTCACTTTCTTACTCAATCTCTACATCACCTTCTCAATGTTTACTTCCTGCTCACAATAATCCTTTTACTAGTATTTAGACTTTGAGAAAAAAGCAAAAGGTAAAAATAAGTATTCCTTGTAATGAAGTACAAAAAAACTAAAAATTATTAAAAATATATATACATTCTATGTAATGTTTAACATAAAAAAAAAATGTTGATTCTCCACCAGGTATAGAAAACAAATTATTCAACTCTTAAATTAGGTAAAGTTTAACATTGATAATGGTCAAAGTGAATAGTTTCGGTTTAAAAACTGTAGAGAAATAATCAAAAAGAAAAGGAAAAAATAATCCAAGCACATCCTGAACAAATCAAATCCACATATCATGACTTGAAGAAGTCGCATAAACTCATTCTCTTTTACAAAGTGTTTTAAAAAATGAATCGGATGCCGAAATGGTAAGCCCTCTAGATCATGATTCAACTACTTTAAATCGCTCGAATGATGACAAAACTGAAAAAGGTACTGCCAAAACAACCAGTTGGACTGCCGAGTTCGGTTTTTAAAACATTGTTTTGTCAACCTGACTCAAATTTGAAGCCATCAAACGACATATATGTATTCATGTTCTAATTTTCACGAGAAATTATCAATTCTTGATATATCTCAAACTATTAACACTTGATATTCAGGTAAAATAAAATTCAAAGTATTCACTAACATGCACAGCAAGACATGCACTAGATTAAACAAGAGAAAAGGAACGTGACCAGAAATAAAAACTTACTCACAGATTTCATAGTGCTTGGCTACAGATTTTAAGAACCATCACATAGTCGTAAGGAAGTAGACTTATATGCAAACTTATAAAGGGAAGCACCTTAGAAATTTTTAAGGAAAAGAAAATATGAAAGTAGAAAAACAAAATTGCACAAACTTGTAGCACGGTGCAATCTTTAGCCTATAGAAATTTTTAACCATCGACTTTTTATTGTTTGTACTCATGTCATGGAAAAGCAACATGGGTATACAAGGAAACATGGGAGACAATTAGTACTAATGTCATGAGTAACTTTCTAGTTCAATGTCTCAGGACACACAAATCATAATTGATTAGCCGATGACCCTAATTGCATATTATACAAGGAAACATGTATCATAGTGATCCATCAACACTTAAAATTACCGTGCTACTGATTCCTCCAATGAACTAACGAGGAAAACCGAAATAAAAATGGTGTTCGTGACAATCAAAGAGTCAGACAACATTTGGTCAGTAGTCAATTTAGCTAAAAAAATTATGCAAACATTAGACCCGTCTGTTGAAGTTAGTGAACTCTTTGAAATGAGCACATTAAAGATAGGTAGGAGGAAGGATACTACAAATCCTACCCTTTTGTATCTTTGACTGGATTTGACTAGGTCACAGACAAAGGTATTAAGACACGGAGCTAAACCAACTACATGGAAAGACAACACATAATTTATATGAAAATGTTATTGTCAAACATTCTGTTCGATAAATAAAAACAATGACAGCTTTCTAAAATGTTCCTTTACCTACAAGGGATTCAAGTTATGTCTAGGAACATCCATCAATGATCTCATGTGAAAGCCCAACATATGTGATAGCCGGCTCACAACAAAACAAATAAAATGGACAACTAAAGGATCCACCAATAAACAAACAAAAATAATGTAATAGTTAATGGAAATGAACAACAAGTCAAGTAAAATTAAAAGACAGCTAGACTAATTTATTATATTCATTGTATTATCAGCCTAAACTAAACATGAGGGTGATAGCAGAATCAAAAGCACACATTGAAAACCTTGCGCAGGTTATCATTGAAAACCTTTAAAAGGACAGCAACTGTACAGCCAAAATGACAACGAAGGGCCAATTTAATGGTGTACAGCTGCAAAGTTATCATTTTGAGACAGCAACTGCATCATCCCATATCGCAGATTGATTAAAAAACTATTAATGTTGGTGTATCATGCTAGTAACTGCATTAAGCAAGGGCAATTTATTAATCCATGAGCAAAATGATACAAAAGCTAGTAGCATAGATCAGTAACTTGTAGTACAAGTTACCTGAGATTAGTACAATAAGTGTAGTACAATTCAGTTAGTTTAGTGATATTCATCTTGTATAAATACCAATTGTACTTCACATTTCACACATTGAATAAGATTTTACTCATTTCATATTACAAGTGGTTCATCTTGGCTACTGAAATTACTGTATGTCAAGTTAAAAACTTGATCAAATTAAAATACATTTACACACACATATTAAATCAGTAAAATCAGTTGTGCCAAATTTCATGCAGCATAATATGCCCTATTGGCCTTGTGGATCATGTGAATCTTGATTTTGAAAACATAACAAGGCAAACCAGCATTCACGCATTCACACCATGGCAAAATTCACACCACATCCATCAGGATTCAATATACATGCATAGAATATCACAAACTGCAACAAAGCGAAGTCAGTGACAATGTATTTCACAGAAATAGTACAAACATGAAACATACTACAAGCAAGTTAAAAACGGTAAAAACTAAATATATTGTACCTCGGTAAATTTTGACTTCTATGTATTCAACACAGTTCTCTTAAATGACGTCAGTAAAATATTGAATACCTAACCAAAGAATTCAATTAACAATATATAATTCATTCCATACACTGTTTGTAGATTATATAAAATATGCTGTGTGTGCTGTTACACACAAGAGTGTGTAGTTGTATAGATGGGAATACCTCTGCCAATCAGCCACTGGTTTGACAGAAAGAACGAATCCTTCATGCTATGTTTCTTCATTCAATATCACATCAAACTACTATTTTGCCTTGTTTTCATTGTGAAAATCACAGTTTCGATACAGCAAGTATACAAAGCTATAATATAAGTTTTTATTCTAGTTTTAAAAGAATTCCCCCTATAGTGGTATTTCTTACTGATATAGGACTCCGGAAACTGAAGTAAAGAAAAGGACATGTAGATATGTTATGTTTTAACAAAACAATCTAACTTTTTGTTTTTGTTAGCTTTATTAATTTTGTTCATTGAATAAAGTGTTAAGACTTTATGTTGTGTTAAATTTAAACATGCAGATTGTTGAATTCATATATAGCTCATTAATTTAAAATTAGTTTTTCATGGTTTGAAACAGAGAAAATGCAAGGGGCAGAGTTAAGAGTCCACTGAAATCAGAGAAAAACAAACCTCTTTTTTTCTCCCTTCAAATACATATATGGTCATGATCAAATTTAGAATGAGTGCTTTGAGTAAGAGTCGTGTAATTGTGATTTTGATCTTAAACAACATGCATAAATTCTTCAAATAAATTATGATATTAAACAATTTCAAGCGGCGACCACAACATACATTAGAGCTCAATCCAGTTACACATGCATAAATAACAATGAATCACACAAACAATTGATCAATAAACATTTCATGTCATATTACATCAGCTCATAGTAAAAAAGAAGTAAACCACAAATTGCCCAACAAATGCAGTCGCCCAACATTATAAATATCAAGAAAATAGTAAAGGAGAATATTTCACAACTTCATTCTTCTTGTTTGCGTCGTCTTCTTAAGATTACTCATTGTCACCAGGGAGTGAAAGCAGGGATTCCGTATACATGGCCACTCGGGTTCCACGTGCATCATTGTAGTAGGAGCGATGCTCTAACAATTGTCCTTTATCATCATACTTTACCAATTCAGTACCACCATCTGTTCCAATAATATCGCCACTTATTGTAGAGCATATTGGGAAAAAGTACTTAGTTGAAATACCATCGATAGATAGAACAAGAGTCTTAGTCCAAGACGAACACACTTTGTATTCTTTCATAACCCATATTTCAACTGTACCATCCCATATGGCCCATAGACTGAGAAATTCTTTAAATACCCACAAATCAAAATTTGTAGGGTCATGGTGAAAATCATCAGGCAGAGACATCTCTAAAAGTTTCCTTTCCATTAAATCAAAGGCAACAATAACATCCATTGATAAATCACGACGATGAGCAAACCCATGAATAGCCCCATTAAAAAGAGACCCTATTCTGGTATCCATGCATGCATTCGTATAAGGGAAGTGAGTACCCTCAGCTTCTTTCCAAGTATTATCTCTCAATGAGAAAAACTCCAAATGTGATGAAACATTGGCTAAGGTTGTATTATAGGACATTATAACCACCAAGTAATCATCGGTTGACGGGTCATACCCAAAACCATAAAGATAACATAAATACTTGGCTTCTAAATTAGAATTAATAGGAGACAAAGGTATTTGTCTGTGAACTCCGGTTGACGGATTCCATAGGTACATGTAGAAAGCACGGTGCAAAAATATAAACCCTCTACATGTAGCTTTAATTTTAAGATAAAATCGAGGTTGGGGATGCAAAAAATTAAGGTTCAGTGAAACAGAAGCAGAATCATCATTTAAAGATGCTTCAAAATCTATAGAACGAGGAGTTTCAAGAGCTGGACCTGATGTGAACAGAATTCTACGACTGTGTGTTGTGGCGGTAAGTTGAAAATGTGAATTTGCAAATAGTGGATCAGAGATGAGAGTTAGCCATAACTTACAAACACACTTGAAACGTATAAGAGACTTAACCGGTAACCTTAGTAGGATTTGGATGATCAACTCATGAGGGATATGCAGAGCTTTCTTCTTCATGCGCCTTCTTCCTCTGCCACGGTTGTTTCTCTTCATTTCGGTCCAACTGATTTAGTTTGTACTGCAAAAAAAAAAATATATATTTGACAAAGATAACAATAAAATTTACGCGCCTTCCTACAAAGTGACAAATTTATTGTTTATCACGGTGTTTATATTAAATTAATTAATTCCACCTTAGTTTGTAGGACGGTGATCACAATAAATAAATTCCTCGATGTGGTGTATACAAAGTACCAAGAGAGAACTCCATAGCTCAAAAATAAAAAGAGAAAGAGTTTAATCATTTCTCGCAAGTCAACCAATACATAATAAAAAATAAAGTTTGATATTTTAATAATATTCATCGAGACAAATCGATTAAAATCTTACATGCTAATATTTATATTTATATATTAATTAAAAAAATATAGTTAAAGTAAATCATGTGAATAATATACATTGTAAAATTACGACATATATTTAGGATAAAAAGGAAATAAGTAACTACTAAGGAGTGTCTTAAAAATGTTAGTTAACAAAGAAAAAATGTTAATGTTTAGAAATTACAATTTTTCAACTTCGAAAATGTTTTTTTTCATTAAAGTTATTTATTGAAAGTTTTTCAATAAATCAAAAGTCAAGACTTCATTTTGTCAAAAAAAAGTCAAGACTTCGTAAATATTCTCTTCGTTCTTAAATATTTGTCGCAATTTTACAATGTGCACTATTCACATATTTTGACCATAGTTTTTAACCAATATATAAATATAAATGTTAGTATGTAAGATGTTCGATTTGACTCAATGAATATTTTTAAAATATCAAATTTTTATAATTTTTTATCATAGATAATTAAATATATTATTGGTCATAGTTATGTATTGACATATGTGAAGTGGTTGAGTTCGACATATATTTAGAAATATAGAGGAGTATAATGCAAGGTGGAATTTGTTCAATCCACATACATTCCAGATTATAAAAAAACATATTTGGGGGGCAACTTGGTTGGCCATGTAAAAAATTTAAACCTATGTTAAAATTAAAAAAATCTCTAATATAGATCCAACATGGCTGGTAGATTTGTTGATCACTACAATAATGCTTGTCAACTTTTGATTAAAATGCTTGTTTGTCAACTACAATAATAAGCACCTTCTATGCATCATTGCCGTGGTGCTTGTTTTAGCGTTACACTTGAAACTATAGTCATACTTAATAAACGTGCAATGTGATAACTTTTTGTTGATTGGTTAATGGTTATTCTTCAAATTTCTATTTAGTTGAACGTGTCTCTCTTGTACCTATGATGACCCTAAGCTTTGAAATGCATAAGTTGGTTGTGTCATGAAACTACCAATGAGACTTGCAACAGAAACAAATATCATATCAGGTGGAGTGGCACTAATGTAACCGAGACTTCCCAACATTTTCTAGTAATGTCTCTTTCACATTAACACCATTTGCATCACCGCATAGCTTGCTTCTTACATGCACACAATGGGATTTTCAACAGAATTCCTTTGATTGTCCAATGACCCTAATTACATATTACACAGCGAAATAGAAATCATAATGATTCATCAACAAATGAAATCAGCGTGCTACCGATTCCTCCCAAGAATTAACGAGGCAAACCAAAATAAAAAGGGTGTTCACGACACTCAAAGAGACAAGCCACATTTAGTGGTATTGATCTATAAAACTTCTTAATGGAGGTCAAAGGTCAATTTAGCTAAAAGCCTAAAACTTGTTCAAACATTAGATCCAGCTGTGAAATTTTGTAAACTCGTTGAAATGAGCACATTAAAGATAGGTAGCAGGAAGATGCTACAATCCTACCCTTTTCTTTGAGTGGATTTGAAAAGTTCAGAGAGGTTTAAAGACACTGAGATGAACCAACTATATTGCAAGACATCACATAGAGGTTTTGCCTCTCTCATCTTCAAATGGATGTTGGAAGATTACGGGACAATAGGGGACATTTTAATGACCTCAAGCATTGACATTTTACGATTTCGAGAAACAATGCACCAGAGGAGGAACAAAGATCATAATAACTTCACAACACTCAGAATATATATAAAAGAAACACAAATCATACAAGCTATATAAGAAGCAATGCATAAGAATATAATTTTCTCATTTATACAAAAATTATAATTAAATTTTCGATTCTATTAGCTGTCCAACCAAACTTAGCTCACATGAATTTTGTCGTGAATCATCAATTCAAAAAGCTTAAGCTATGAATGGCTTTTATGTTATGTCCCTAACAAAACCCTAGGAACTACAGCCCTTGAATAATGGACAGTACACAAGATGAATTAAACTCTACACCATTTGATTAAAGCCTGTGACACCATTCTGAAAACAAACTATGTCAAAATTATAAGCTATTAAGTGAAGACGTATATTTGTTTTTTGATACTGTATAAATGATCTCTATCACCAATCCAATGGAGCATCCTTTTAATCTTGAAAATAACACTTCATCATAAGAATGCAACATGTACTTCAAGTAGATTGTATTATATCCGGACCATACCATATTATTAACATTTCTCATCATCATCTGCAAATTCAGCAATATCTTCTAACTTCATTTCAAATACGCACTTGGCATCGTCCTGCATCTTGCCATCCCATTCAATTTCCACCTACAACAAAGTCCAATATAATTGAATTAACAGTCAAAGGTCCTAGGTTTTCTTTGACTGAAAAATTGGCGGGGTTTAACATAACAAATATATATCGAACTCTATCAACTTATCCACAAGTTCAGGTAGCAATGTACCACCAACAACTTCTCCAACTGCACCACCCTCAAGCCTGAACATATTTTCAACATACATGACAATTTCTTAGGAGCAACATAAGAAACAAGTAAATTTTAATGAAAAATTTTACTGTCAATAGAAACCTAATTTAATTATTCACAACTGTTCTGTAAAAAAAAAAATTATTCACAACTGCACTAGCAATTTATTGGTAAAGAGTCTCATGAAGCAATGAACATATCTTGGTGGAAAAATCAATCTCTTTTTCTTCATCCTCATTAAACAAAAAACTCTTTCTGTAAACCAAAAGAATATAAAAGAAAGCATAGTCACTTCTAATACAATGACAAAGAAGCAAGCTATTATAGTCTATCACTCTCACATCAAACTTATGTGCCTTGCTGATGCTGCTGCTACTATAATTATTTGATAATATTTTTTATTACTACTATTATTATTATTAATATAAAAATATAATAATTGTATGAAGAAGAGAAGATAGCAGAATCTTACATGCGAACAAAGTTTTTGTGGTCATTGGTCATAATTATGTTATCTTCAGCTGGGGCTTTTATCCTGAATAAAGGCCCCTGCTCCCATTTTCTTGTTAAGTTGACAAATCCATAAGAAGAGGAGACGATCTCCCCTGTCTTAACGGTTTGGACTTGAGTAAACTGAAAAAAAAACTTACAGCCTTGGCAAGATCATCATTCCGTGGAAGAGGATAAGATCTCCCCTTATCAATATATGAATAAGTTTCACCATTACATTTTGCAATCAAAATACATACTACAAAAAGTATGAAACAAATGATCACTGTAAATTGCCAATGGATTGAGGGAGAGGATTCATTGACAAAGTAATATTATCAACAAATCCTACCCAGTTCATGCTGGTGGGAGGTTAACTGCCTTTGGTTTCTGCTTAATATCAAATGAGTGAGGCAATTGGAATTATAGGTGGGAGCAGCAGTTCATTAGACAAGGTTCAGTCTCAATTGTGATTACAATATGTCCATGTCCGGAGTAGTTTTGAGGAGTATCGTGTAGGGAGTGTAATGGTGGTTAAGAAAGTTTAGTTTAAATTGAAGTTGGTTCAATCAAGGACAATAGAGTCATGGTATGGTTGCTGCAGAATTATGCAGGAATTGATGGCCTCATGTCATGGAAACATCGAGTCATGTATCGGTGTTAGCTGATATCTTCTGTTCTGATTCTTTTATGTTTGCACTCTTCCATCCTAGCACATCTTGTGTTTGGGTGGGATTATAGCTACTAATATAATCCTTTTGCCTTTGCACGAAAACTAAAGTTAGTTAACTCTTTGGAAATTTAAGGTTCTCTTCTCCAGGAAGATTGAAGTTCTCAACATCAAGCTTAACTTGTAGATGGAGACCATAGAGAATGTGTGCCTCAAAGTAGCTGGAATAAAACCCATTACCTTTAAGTGAGCTCCTATCCTCCCAACTCTCTCAAATCACCTTTTAGATGACTGCTTGCAACGTCTTTAGCACATAAGGTGCACGATGAGAAATTAACCTTTATACTATGTTTCTTTCTTCATTGAATTTCTCATCAAACTACTATTTTGCCTAGTTTTCATTGTGTAAGTCAGAGTTTCTATACATCAAGTATACAAATTACAAAGCTACAATGTAAATTGTATACTAGTTTTACAAAAATCCACCCAATAGTAGTTTTCCTGGTTTGAAAACAGAGAAATGGAAAGGGCCAAACTTAATAGTTTCCACTAAAATTAGAGAACAAAACCTTCTTTCTCCTTCAAATACATATTTGGCCATGATCGAATTGTGTTTTTAATCTAGATCAACATGCATAAAATGTAAAATAAAACAATTTTTAGTAGCGACAAGACCACAACATACGTTAGAACTCAATCGAGTTGCACATGGTCAAATAACAGTGAATCACGCAAACAAAGTTGTAAACATTTCCAATTAACATATTACAAATTATTGACCAGCAAACATTTCATGACATATTACATCAGCTCGTGTGGCATACTGGCTGGTGTTAGAAACACGATAGAACACGTATTACCCTGCGAATGCAGCTATCGAAAAGCTTATAATACAATATAATTATAATAATCAATAAAATGGTGAAGGATAACATTTCACAACCGCATTCTTCTTAAGATTGCCCATTGTCACTGGGGAATGAAAGCAGGGACTCTGTATACATAACCACTTGGGATCCATGTGGATTGTTACAGTAGGAACGGTGCTCTAGCAAATGTCCTTTGCCATCATACTTCACCAATCCACTATGACCATCCGTTCCAATAATATCACCACTTTTTGTACAACATATTGGGGAAAAGTAGTGAGTGGGAATGGAACTACAAGAAAGAACAAGAGTCTTAGTCCAAGACGAACGCACTTTGTATTCTTTCATAACCCATATTTCAACTGTATCATCCCCCATGGCACATATACTGAGAAATTCTCTAAATACCCACAAATCGCAATCCGTAGGTTCATGGTAAAAATCATCGGGCAAAGACAAGTCTAAAAGTTTCCTTTCCATTAAATCAAAGGCCACAATAACATTCATTGGTAAATCATGACGATAAGCCAACCAATGAATAGCCCCATTGAAAAGCGACCCTAGTCTGGGATCATCGGAGGCATTCATATAAGGGAAGTGAGTACCCTCAATTTCTTTCCATGCATTAGCTCTCAATGAGAAAAACTCTAAATGTGATGAAATATTAGCTAAGGTTGTGTCATAGGATATGAAAACCACCAAGTAATCATCGGTTGACGGGTCATACCCAAAACCATATAGATAACAGAAATATATGCCATCTAAATTGGAATCAATGGGAGACAAAGGTATTTGTTTGTGAACTCCGGTGGATGGATTCCATAGGTAAATATCTGAAGAACGGGGCAAAAATATAAAGCCTCTACACGAAGCATTAATATGAATGCAAAGATAAGATTGAGGCACAAAAGTAAGGTGGTTCAGGGAAGCGGCCTCAACGTTAAGCGATGCTTCGAGATCTATAGACAGAATTTCGAGTTCTGAAGTTGAGATGAATAGAATTCTACGAGTGTGTGTTGAGGCAGTAATTTGAAAATGCGAATTTGCAAAGTGAGGATCATGAGAGATAAGAGAAAACCAAGACTTACAAACGCATTTGAAACGAATAAGAGATTTCACCGGTAACCGAAGCAGAATTTGAACTATCAATTCATGAGGCAGATGCAGGATCATCTTCTCCATGATCACAGATACTAAAGCGTGAGTCCTTAGATGCGACGTATGACGTATTAATAGAGAGCTTATCAATGATCATTCAATCCTTCTTTGGTACTCTTCGTTGTTTGATTGTTCGGTACTCTTCCTACATGGATTGCGATAGTCAATCCTTTCGGTCAACTAACATTATTGCAAAGGAAAAAGGGGTAAACCTTGCTTTTAAATATCAAGTTAAATATGTTTTTTTATTTTATAAATCTTTTAATCTTCTTACAAAATTTCTTTGACTTTGAGTTTCAAAAGTTTTGTATCGTTACTTTTTTATTTCTATTTTTGAGTTAATTTATGTGTATGATCGATTTCCTCCCTCTTTAATTATAAAACTACTGACAAACAAATATCTGTCCTTTGTCAAAAAAAATTGCATTTATCCTTAAATATAAACCTCACTACAAATTGTTGGATACTTTTATTATTATTTTTTTAAATGTATTACCATTTTTTTTATAGTAGCCGAAGTTTGAACTTCAACCTTACATATGTTAGCTAAACTCACAAGTATAAACGTATTACCATTTTTATTAATATAATCAATTTATCTTGAAATATGAAGAGTAACTTTAAATACATTTAGATACAAAGGGTAATTTCACTATCAAAATAAAATACAAAGGGTAATTAAGTAGTAGTCATCCATATTTTGGAAAAAAATTTATTGCTCTAACAATTTATTTAATAAGTGTTATTGTAAAAAGAGACTGACAAAGTGATTTTGTTAGATAGACGAAATGACAAAGTTATTATAAACTCATACACAAAGTGGAAGTGTTGGGGTTGAACTTCAATCATGACGTTAGTCTAACGATTACAACATTTTTGTCAATTGAGTTAGGACTTATGAGACTCATTCAAAGTGAAATTTTGAATAAATTTTGTAGGACTAGTAATTATTAATTATCATCACGTGTATAAGGATTCTCACTCTTCAATAACAAACAAATCACACAATTAAAATAGTAAGAAAGAAAATAGATAAAAAAAAATGCACATCACCGTCAAATATACAAGGAATTAAATTATCCACAATGGAAGAGTCTTTCTTTGGAATACCTCATTCCTACGATATACTCATTGTAGATTAAAAAATAAGAGCGTGTGTCAAAAGTTTCGATGCAACCCACATCTTTTTAGTTACTAGTAAATTATCGGCAAGATTATTTATAGAATTAAGTCACGTTTTCGGCATAAAAAGTTGAGCATAAAAAGTTGAGCTAAGATCCTTTCCATTGATGTCTTTCTACATTTCTTTAATTTGGAGAGTTAAACACACATAAAATCTTAAAAAAAATTAAAATATAATTAATGATTGTGAGACCCACTTAAGAGTCAAGATCTTCTCCATTTATCATCATCTCCATTTTTACCATTTGAAGAGATAAAAACATACGAAAATTTGAAAAAAAATAAAAAGTAATTAATGATGGTGGGACTCACTTAATAGTGGGACCCACTATCTATTTTTTGTGTCTATCCTTTCAAATTACAAACTCCATTTATTTTACCTTAACCCAAAAATTTTATACATTTGACAAATTTTTGCAATAAAAATAATTACGAGTATAATAAATGATCTAATGAAATTGATCAATGGTCTAAAATAAATCTTTACACAAAAAAAAAAAATCACAAAAAAAGTAGAGCTATAAATACTAAAAACCCTAGAAATCACAGACTCTTTTGCGCCTCCTAACGCTTGTTTATCAGACAGCGAGTGGAGTGCATAAGCCAAGTACGTACTACGCGAGCTCGTAAGTAAACTGATTCGTGAATTGTTCAACGTGCTTCCTTCCCTGACTCTCACGAATTTTAGGGTTAGTTTTTGTGATCCAATTCTACCATCCTTCGCATAATTCAATTAGGTTTCAACGATTTTTTCTTTTGATTGCTGAATATATTTCATCAAAACATTGCAGGATTAAGATTCCTGAGCTAGGGTTCTAAGGGAGCATGGGACAGTTGCTTCCGATTGTCAACGAAGATTTATCTGTTATGGAGGATTTATCTATTATGGAGGATGTTGAAATCAACGATTTTCAGTTAATTTATTATTATAGAGATGCCCTTCTTGCAGTCTCGGTAAGCCATCGACAATTCTGATCAAGGCCCTGTCTGGATTAGCTTATTTTAGAGCTTATGCAAAACAGCTTATACAAATAAACATATTATTTGTAAGCTTGTTAATGTAGTTTACGAAAAACCAGTTTATGAAGGTACAATTTCGTTAGTGAGAACTTATGAATTAAAATAAAAACTTATTTATTTGCATAAGCTTTTTTTCACAAGCTCAAAATAAGCTCAATCCAAATGGGACTCTATCCGGTGCCACTGTCTGACATGACATGACGATTACATTGAATTTGAATTATGTCATTTTCTCAGATTATTATTTTGTGTCCAAGTGTCGGTGTCTGGTCGTGCTTCATAGCATTTTAGAAACAGTTAGCCACAGCTTTTGTTCAATTTCATAACCAATAAATATCATCAAAGCAAGTAGACTTCGCTATTAATTTTTTTATTGCGTTGATTCTCGTGGTTCAGGATGGTGGAGAAAACTACGCCAAGCTTGTTAAGCATTTGCAACCAAAAAAGTATCTTAAGTCTCACGACGCTGCTGAACTTTTGGTGGGTTTTCTGTAGTTAAAGTTCATAATAAACTTAAATTTGATACTATTTTATTTGGCCTAAGTAAATTCACAGCGCTGACCACATTTTATTAATGTTTATGACATGATTCAAGACAACTTTAAAAGCGCTTTCTGGACTAGTCTCCTACATTGACCCTATCCAGCATGAATCGCTTCTTTCTTCCGTAAGTTTGCTTTTCAGTGGGATAAACTATAAATTGATTCTTGGTAGCAAGATAATTTTGTGATATGGTTGATCTGATAAGATGTTCTGTTCAGCTTTCGAGATTGAGCCTGTGGGATTATGCTCCAACTGATAGAATATATGATGCAGCTAATATCATGGATGCTCTGCTTGAGTTGATCGTGTCATTGGTGAATATTTTATTTTGTATCACCAACAATATCTCTGTAATTATAGATGGGCCATTCAAATATTTATTGAACTTTGCTTGATGTGTCTTTTTTCGCAGGCTGTTTCGAAGGGAATATATGTTGATTTTTGTTTGGAGTTGCTGGTCAAGCATTTTGTGCCTCCTAAATACGCCTTTGAATTTCTGAAAAGTACGGATGGAGTTGACATAAAGAATAAGGTTCTGTCTCGGGTGCATGCTGCTTTGAAACACATAGCTGATTTGGTGCCCCTTGCTCCCTTGCGATTATCACCAATAGTTGTCCACAGTATGCCGAAACGTTTCGCCAAGGAGCATGTGAGTTCAATTTGCATTTCCAGTATAAGGGCTGATGCAACTCCATGCTGTTCTAGATACTGCATAATCTAATGAATTTGTTCATGTAATGACAAGTCAAATAACATGTTGTATGTTCTTTGCTTGCCAATCTTAAACTCTAGCATTTGAAATCTTCTGTATTGTAATTTCAAATTCTTCAGTGTGCATGGCAAACTTCATTATGTTTTGAATGCAGTGTCATTATTTACTTCTGCAGCATAAACTGGATAGTTATGATGATCATTGGGAAATTGGGAAATTTCCCATTTTTGCAGTGTAATTAAGACTATTTTACTTGTCAATGAATCTTCTCCCTTAGTCCATTGGGAAATTTATGGTGATCATGTGTTCTTACGTTTTGTAGTATGCGTTTTGATTTCAAAATATAATGGTGAAACTTATTCGAATAATGATAAAGGGAGTTCTTCTCTTAAGTTTTCAATTTTTGCTTTAATTTGTCAACTTACCTAAACCTAGATTTCTTTAACAGTTATATTTTTCCTCAAAATTTACTTGCCTCTTATGTTGCTTGTAGGAGATTGTCATGTATGTTGAAAATATGTTAATGCTTGAGAGCGGTGAAATTGGAGAAATTGTTGGTGGTACAATGCTACCTGCACTTGTGGATAAGTTGATAGAGTTGGATGTAAGTTTGTTAGCCCTTGTCAAATTTTCAGTCTAAGAAAAGCTGGGACATTCGACCAATAAATTAATTCTATTTGTCCTGGTTGTAGGTGGAAATTGGATGGGATGGCAAAATACAAGAGGATGCCAAGTGCATATTTGCAATGGAGTTACAAGATTTTGCTGATTTTGAAGATGATGATGAGAAATATTATAGTATGGTATGGTCCAATATTATGTTATCTATTTAAAGTACATATTGCATTCTTACGATGAGTCAATGAAGTGTTATTTTCATGATTAAAAAGATGCTCCATTGGATTGGTGATAGAGTTCATTTAATATGATATTGAAACATGTTGGAAATTCCGCCTTTATTGCGGTCCACCCCCAATTGCCTAAATTGCTGCCTATGGTTTGCCTTCATTGCAGCCTCCAACACCTTCATTGTGTTGGCTTTGAGGGGGTGGATTTAGTCCCACATCGGATAGATAAGACTCTTGAGAAGAGTTTCTAAAGAGGTGACACTTCTCACCTTACAAGCCGGTTTTTTAAGGATGAGTTAGGCCCCAAGCTTCAACAAAAATAATTTATGTTTTACACTTAATAGCTGAACTTTTGGCATAGTTTGTTCGCGAAATGGTATCACATACTTCAATCAAGTGATGCAGTGTTTGAATCTTGTTGTGTATTTGTTCATTCTTCAAGGGATGTTGTTCCAGGGGTTTAGTTAGAGATATAATATAAAAACTGTTCATGTGTTTTTCATCTAAAATAGCTTAACTTTTTTGGATTGATGATTCACAACAAAGTTCATCTGATCTGAGATTTGCGTCGACGGCTAAAAAAAGTATATAATCTAATTATAATTTTTGTACAAGTGAGAAAAGTATATTTTTGTGCTTGGCTTCATATTTATAACTTGTTTGATTTGTCTTTCTTTCATCCGTATTTTGTGTGTTGTGAAATTATTTTGACGTGTGTTCCTTTGGTGCATCGTTCATCAAATTATAAAATGTCAATGTTTGAGGTTACTAAAGCGGTGCTATCGTCTTGTAAACTTCCAACATCCATTTGAAGATGATAGACAAGAAAATTTCCCAAGGATGAAATGGTTGGGTTGCGGAAATTCAACCAAAGAAGGTGAATTTGAGAGTGGGAGACTGACCAAAGAAAGGGACATCAACAATCCCTATTTTGTGACTAAGGCTTTGTTTGCGAGTTTTGGAGGGGAAGGGAGGGGAAGGCTTAGGAAAAAATGGATGAGCAAGTGGAAGAAATAGAGGAAAGTGGGAGGGGAGGGCTTTGGGGGGTTAACTTTTCTTCATAATACTAAACCCTCCTCATTTGGGGGAACTAAAAAATTGTATTGGAGGAGGGTTTTGGAGGGTTTATATGAATTCTTCAAATTTAATCTATGTTGTTATATTATTTTTAAAATTAAAAATATAGTAATCATATGCATTAATTTATCATTCTCTAAAAAACTATTCTTTTAAAAAATTTGTAACATTTCTCCATTTTCCCTCGTATTTTCCACCCCTCAAAGCCTTCCCTTCCCTTCCCTTCCAAACTCACAAACAAAGCCTAACTTGTATAAAGTGATTTAATAGGGTTCATTTTTATTTGAAAAATTGTCGATAAGAAATCTAGCTATTAGATTCGGTTGATTGTAGTGTTTATTGAAGCAGATGCCATTCCCTATTAGCTGCTGCAGTGGATGGACTGTGAAGCTGTGGATGATTGTTATTAGCTATGCTGATAAAGCATTATAATTTGTCATGTGCTGTGTTTTTGTTCTTCGTTATAAATTTCACTTTATATATATGGTTGTAGGCTTGTAGCCCACCTTTTCTGGTATATGGTATGTGTTTTTGTGCTGTGAATGATCATTGGCTGATCTGTACCTTCCTACATTTTGATTTCTGAGATCACTATTGGCTTGTCGCTGGATCGCACCTTTTTATTTTATTTTTCATTGTACATATCAGCTTTTCGTCATCAAGATAAAAAAAAATCTGATGGAACGATAGCTTGGTTGAAATATAAGTCTTGGTCAAACCATACAGTTTGCTGTATTGGTAGTTTATTTTTGTCAAAGCATGTAGATATGTTTTCAAGGTTGTGGAAGCAACCTTTTGCCCATTTGAATTATAGAGGGCCTTATTTTGGTGTTTGCCTATTTCAGGCTAACAAGCCTAGCTGAGTGGTTCTCATGCTGAGCTCTGTCAGGCAGTGGTTCATGTTGAACGGCTTTGTGAAGTGGCAAAACTTCATCAGTTAAGCCCTGGTATAAAACTGCTTATTCATCGTGTTCCAAATAGGAATGGAGTGTGTGCATTTGTCTTCATATGTACATGCTATAGTTGGTTTTAGTTCATTGTCTTTGGCTATTCTGACCTTTTCAAATCCAGTTTAAGGCATAACCAGGGAGTTAATTTTCCGAGCAAAAAGAAAAAGATCAATGACTTATCGTGTCTCAAATTCTAAACCCTAAATGTAGGGTCATGCTGGCATTTGTATATTGATGTGGTAATGTTTTTAAGAGTTTTCATGTACTTTGGTGCCCAACAAATTTGTTGGCAACAAAGAATGTAGAAATTTTGTACCTTTTGTTCAAGAAAATTGTTGGTAGTTTATAGCGAACACAAATTAAACTGAGAAGTAAAGAATGAAAAAATGACATAGGAAACAGAGCTCACACGGTTTCTCAAATTAACAAAATCTGTACTAAATATCGTAGAGTAAACAATATTGAGTTGTTCAAATTTCACTTCTCTACAGTGCTGCTTAATCGCTATTAGACAATACTGTATCAACATTCTCGTCTTTATGACACTTGACTTTACGTTTTTGTCGGCTCTTCGCTCAATGGTCTGTTCTATACAGCATTTCATGTTCTCTCTATTTCGCATCTCGTGTAGACATCCGCTTTATCCATTATACTTGGATCCTATGACCTA
>Ga0099826_10000438_pt1 | contig 19865 bp, 14 predicted proteins | sample Mtrugardesep15_FD_76830 | JGI IMG/M metagenome (GOLD analysis project Ga0099826, IMG submission 76830) | Root nodule microbial communities of legume samples collected from California, USA - M. trunc garden sep15 | ecosystem: Host-associated > Plants > Roots > Nodule | place: USA: California... | reverse complement strand
TGTTTGTTACGAGAAAAAGATAACATATTAAATTTATTGGAAAGATAAAGTGTGTGCAAAAAAATATGAATTTATTGTTGAATTAAAAGGAGGGTATAATTGAAAGAAAACGTGAAAAAATACCCTTTGCTATTTTGATGGAAATTTTCTAAAAAGACACTTAAAAAGAAACGAAGGGAGTATATATTATGCATTATATTGTCTCTATCAATTAAAATGGTCAATGAAATAAAAATAATAACGTATAACAAAGTATTGGTAAAAACACTAGAATGGGTATGAAAGTCCACTTCTCCATGCCAAAATGCACGAGTTCTAGCTAATGGTAATACCTATTAGGTTATTTGAAAAGAAAAATTAGGTTTAACTAAGTTGTTGGTCCCAGCAGTTTCGTCATTTTTTAACTTTGATCTTTCACTTTTTTGGATGAAAAATGATATTTAAACATTCATTTGATGACAATTTTCTCCCTCATGCTCACATTATTGTTTACTTTATCTATCTATTGCTTTGATTTCCGTGCAAATACATACTTTTTTTTTGTAAATTATGGTTGTCCCAGACATAAGTTGTCAACCAATTTAGTTGTTCAAATAATATTATTCTTTTTGGTTTGACTTTAGTCTTTGCAATTTAAAAAAATATTGCAATCTGTCCGTCCGTTAATTTCAGTTAAAAAAAAATCAAAACTAACTGTGTGCCACGTGGACCAATTATTACACACCATGTGGCACTAAAAGACAAAACTGTAGAATTAAAATAAAATAATAATAATTGATTTTTAATTAGTTTTATTATTATTATTAGTATTGTTTAATTGGAAATTAAAGAATTAAAAAGAGAAGCGATATCCAAAACAGAAGAAAAACACTAACGATGAGAAAAGGGAAGAAAGTGATTTTAGGGTTTCAACTTGAACCATAAGTTGCCATTCGGTTTCGACCTTCATCCACCATTTAAGCCAAAAAAAATACCAATTGATATTTGATTTGATCGAATAAGCTACTACCCCGCCAGCTAGCGAACGATACAGAATGCATGACTCCGACGACAACAACGACTTGTCTCAACCGTTGGATGGCGATATCGCCAACCACCTCGCAAAACTGATCACTAGTCTAACCGAAACCGATATAGCTAGCCTCGCCGAAGCCATGCTGTCTCTCCTCCCGAAGGCCGAGAAAGATCGCCTCCTTGCTTCCTTCCTTGAACCCTATTTTTGTCGCCTGATCGAAGGCCTCTCCATCGAACTATCCAACACCTTCACTGATTTCGGCCAACGATTATATCGCGAAGTGCTAGTTCCTTACTTCACCTATTGTTTTTATGGTTCGTACTACTCCTCTATCTCATTTCTACTCACACTTATTTTTCTCACTTCAATTGTTCAGTTGCTCATTCACGACTTTTTTTTTTTTTTTAAGGTTTCGTTGGCATGATGTCCATAAGTTGTGGCGGCAAAATTTACCAGGTACAGAAATTTAAAGTTGTTTCATCTTTCAATATTCCAGGAGAAGCAATTTAAAATTGACTCTCGGGGTAGCAAAATATTCGATACAATTTTAGAGAAAAAGAAACTGGGATTTTGATTGTGTCGTGACTATATTGATGATGGAAAAGAAAAACAGAGAATACATGAACAGTGATAGATATAGTTAGAGAGTGAGTGTGTGACCCTCTTTGTGTTGTTGTGTGCTGGTTTTTGCGTTTTTTGCTGTTTCCATGTGACTCTGTTGTTTTGTTTACTGCGTGTGTGGCGTAGGAAAAATTAATTGTATGTATATAGGATGAGGTAATGGTTTTTTTAATCTTGAATGTATCCTATTTTTATTATATTTATTCAAACATGTTATAACAATGGAAAAAAAGGGTTAATTTAAGTTATTATTCATTAAATGCTAATATAAATGATTTTAATAAAATATATGCAACTTTGTGAATATTTCACGCCGTGAAGACCGTTATTTGTATCGCAACGTCCATTACAGACATAATCGTGAAAATCTTAACGCGACCGTTATAAGCAACTGTTTTTTTTTTTTTTTTAAACTGAACTTAAATCTTTTATTTTATGTTGGATTTTTATTTATTTTTGTTTCTTAGCTAACTGTTATTTTGTATATTATCTTTTGGTTTTTAGTGGTGGTCCAACAAACAATTGCTATCTTCTGAATTGACTTCCAATGCTGCAAAGGTAAGTTACTGGTTATAAATGTCTCAATGTTTTTGTTTCCAAAATGTTGGATTCTGAATATTACTGTGTCGTTCTGGCCATCAGTTGTTAGCTCGTGAGGTTTCTCTATAGGCCCCCAGGTTGCTCAACCCTGAAAAAGGCCAAGCTGAAGATCGCTTCAGACGAATTTTGAGTAAATGAAAAGCCGATGGGAAGATACTGCACGATAAATCGAGGGGCTTTTGAGCAAAACCGAGGGGCCTATAGAGCAGTCACATTAGTTCATTACATACCAGCCCATGTTAGGTTGTGCCAATCCGTTGACCCAAAATATTTTAAAATACTTAAGTATAATACTAAAAATCCCAATTTAGCCCATGAGTTTCTTTCTCCTCATTGTGCCTGACCCTTTGACTCCATCTACTTAAGTTAAAAGACAGCCTTCAATTTTAGTTGTCACCTTGTTTATATAGTAAATTGAGGAAACAACATTGTTTCAAGAAACTAAGTGAAATTAAGCATTTGCAATTAAAACTAAAAAGTGAAAACAAGAAACGGAAACCAAACAATGCCCAACACCTGTCCTCATTCTTCTGGTGGCGTTTTTATTGATGTTATCTCTTGTATTTTCCTTTTTAGATAATGGTCTAATGTTAATTTATAAATATTCAGCTGGAGCGACCGAAGCCCAAGAGATCCATTTTTTTGTCTAGATATACAAGTAATCCAGATCAGGTGTTGTTCTATCTCGTACTTTGTTCTCTATTTTTATTTTTCTGATCGTAACAATTTGGCTGTCATCATATGTTAATATGATTTAAGATAGCATTTATCTCTATATGCTACGTTATACTGCTTTCCTAATTAGTAATTTGAACGTTAACAAATAGTGTATGCTAAATGATATTATTTTCAACTTCAGGGTCTTAAATGCATTGGAAAAGTCTACATTCAAGTTGAAGAAACCGCCAAGGATGTTAAACCGGTAAGCTTTAGATCTTATCATATCAAATGCTGTTGTTAAACTCGTTAGACCCTTTTTACTTTCAAATTAGGAGCATAATGCAATGAGTTAGGGCTTATGGGATCAACGATTTTTTATATAGTCAAATAACTAAAGTATATAATAAATTGAATTAGTGTGCAATTTGAAACTAACGTTAACATTTGATTGATGCTATAAACATGGATACTTAGGTAACTATTTTTGACCCCATTGAATTCTTTATATATTCTCCTTAGATGCATCCACAGCTTCGTGAATAAACTCAATGGCGGGTTTCTCATCTGAATCAACCATTCAAAGCACTTTGGTTAGCGGACTTGCAGCCTTCAAACATATTACAACACCCTTCCAAAAATCCTTGTACAAAACCACATCCTCAACCAATTTTCCATCCCTTGGCCTTGATAACCTGCTGGTTTTCCATTTGTCACCTGTGAACATTCAATCAAAGACCCTTTGTTCTCATGAAGGCACCTTAAAGCTAAGTACAGTGTTGCAAAGCGAGATAAGCTGGGTCTCACCAAATCTTTTCCTTTGCCAAGTGTTGCAGGAGAGAAATGAGAAAAGTCCTAGAACAAATATAGGTTTTAATTATTCTACCTTTTTGAAATTGTCTCTTGATGAATGCATATTTTCTTCTTGAAGTCTTCCAACATTAAGGGCCTGTTTTGATTGACTTATTTTGAGCTTATGCAAATAAATAAACTTTTATGTATTATTTATAAGCTTGTCAAGATAGCATCCACCATCACAGGATCCTCCATTAGACAAACAGCTCTGTATGCGAATGGCCCTTTCCTTGGATTCATGTGTCGTCGGTACTCAGCTTTCATAATAAATAAATAACAAATCAAGCACATTTTTCATTATATTTGAGTAGATCTGTATGTGTTTTTTGGGTCTTCAAGGAGTTCAAATTTTTCCTAAATGCTTAGCACTACTTAGGAACCTAAATGCTCAACACTACTTTAAAGGCAAAGTTGCTAGAAGGAGAGGCATAATATAATCAGCATGAATATTGCAAAAGAAGACGATGAGGGACATTAAAATATAAAATAGAATTATTGCTGCTAATGTGCCTACTGCCAATACAGATAAAAAAATTTAGTCTCTGCAAAAAAAAAAAAAATCTCTATAATTGCTTGGTCAGGGAGAGAAGATAAAGTCATACTCCAGTATCAACAGCTTTCTCCACTGCAACATTTCTAGCATAACACGTTAAGAGTTGGTTTTAGCTATTGCTAAAATCAATAATGTCCTTATCTAAGGCACAAACTTTAGTAGAATTCTTGCATTTTTATTTGTCCATTGGTTCTTCCAATTATACAAATTAACCTTCACTTTATATCATTCAACAGACTGGTGTACTGAGTAACCCCTTGAATTTTGTTTTGTTAAATGGATCTGCCAACTGTAGGAAGTAGAGCAGCATCAGGAAGGCACATCTAGAGCTGTTGTTCCAAGCAGTAGACCTACTGGTATATGCTTATCCTGTTTTTAATTTTGATTTTCTTTGTTGAGTTGAGTCCCCTTTTTCTGTTTATAACTTAAGGGTCCGTTGTATGTGTGATTTAATGTTGTGTTGTACTTGTACTATGATTTGATTATCAATCTTGAACAAAATAAGTAAATTGTTGATGACACTGTTGATTTTATTGTTGATGGTGTTAATGTTGTTGTTGTTTTGTTCAGCCTTCACTAAACAATATGCATAAAGATGAAAATAAGTAAGTTTGATGCTATGGATCTTGTGTCCTGCTTCTTGTTGTTACCGCGTTGTAGTTAAATATCTCTGTTGTGTTGTGTGGAGAGAGTGAGTGTATAATAGAAATGAATGAATGAAAAAAAGGTTCAAAAGTTCAGGTGTATTTATATTGGGAGGTGAAGAGAAAATGGAAAACAGCAACACGATTAAGAAGAAGGAATATAGTCGATGCCTTTGGCAATTCATGAGCTGTTGATTAGACAGCGCAATTAAATGTCTTCTTGGAATTTGCTTCATTCCTTAGCTTATTATATTAACTTAAACAAGTGTTGAAACCGTGATGATTTAAAGATGTGTTACACTATGGCAAAATTATATCTAAAAACATTTCTTGTCATATAGTGAAGAGCTACTTAAGGAATGATCTTTGGCAGACTAGCTCGATCTATTTCTACATGTAGTTGGTTTTATCCATGATGTTGTCTCCAGCCGATATATATTATTTATTTATGCTAAAATTGAAAATGTCTATTGTAGTTGATGATCCCAACAGTCTGTCGTGAATGGGAGTCTTTCTCCTTGTTGGCCAATAGAAAATGTAAGTTACGTCTACAAGTTCCTCATTAACAAGCTCTTCCTGTTGCTTATTTACTTATATTTCATCTTCTATCCCGTTAGCTTTATAATTTCTACTATTGCCATTTACTTGAGGGTGAGGTACATGATTCCTACAGTCTTCACAATCTGCCTAGAAGAGCATATATGGGTATATAATCATAGATCATATATAAAGTACATTATAAAGGTTTCATTTGTTTTTACAACCAAATAACCAATAATTTGTTTAGTTATTTATTTCGTAGTTGATTATCTTCTATGTGCATGGTTTATGTTTTTTTCCTTTTGTTATTATGCAAAATTGAAATTATATTCTTGCACTTAGTAGAAACCATTGCTCTATATTTGTCATTCTTTGTTGGGTACCTGAAACTAGTGTTGAAACTAGTGCTGGATTGTGCACTTCTCTGATATCAAATTTCAAGCTACAATAATTGTTTCCTTCTTGAATATTGTAAACCCCTTTAAGCAGGGATTAGGGAATATATTTTAGTCCTCACATAAATGTCAATCATGAATTTTTGTGTATGCTACTTTAATCGTGCTCCTTATAATTGTGTTAAATTAGTATGGAAAGTAGTTCATTACTACAAAAACATTTTCACATTATTGGCTTCTTCTCTGTTTTTTTGCATTAGAGGTGTATGATTATGTAAAATTATGCAAGTGTTTGTCAAAAAAATAAATTATAGAAGTGTTTTCCTCCCATAATGCAGGCAAAGAGAAACAGATTAGGTGGAGAGAAGTTTGCTCTGAAGTGGATAAAGGAAAGATTCATCAAGGTTGTCATTTCCTTAACTATTGATTGGATTATAGTTGTATTGATACACTATAATGTAGTACCATGGGCTAGTACTTTGTTACATGTTACATTTAGCTTGGTCGAAGATAGATTTCCATAACTATTGATACACTATAATGTAAATTTTATTTTTATTAAAAAATGATAGAGGGCTATGGTATATTTAGCGCCAGCAATATGTAAGTTTTTTCCTAACCGTCCATTCTGATTTAATTTAATGGCATGAAGGCTATTTGTAACTACCACTCATGCGACTCTTTTAGGTCTCCTTCATTCTAATTAGTTTCCCTAAAGTTCTCAGAGAAACTTGACTATGGCTGTTGTACAATTCAATTTTCATTTTACCAATACTAGGTAGCTCTTTCCTCTGGCTGTGCTTCCATAGCCACAACCCTATGTTGTATCTGGGGTTCCCATGACATCAGTTTTCTAAATATATACTTCGATTAAGGCTCTGGGTATATTATTGACGGTGCACTGATGAGGGACTTAATTGCTCCATCACCTTAGAATTCACCTTGTAAATATGTTATATCAATTTGAGAATTTTTTTTATTTAAACTTGTTTAACTTTGTCATTGTATATTTTTATTTTTTCGATTTAGAAAAGATATGAATACCAAAATTAAGGCATTGGCCAGTATAATTAAGATTAAGGTCCAAAAAAAAATTGTGCATGATGATACCATGGAGAAAGAGCAATGTTACCCAACAGTCACTCAGCACACTCGTACACCGCAATATCATTTGTTTTCTTTATCACTTTACCGGTAACAAGTTTAAAGGAATTATTAGCGTTAACTTGGAAACTATTCCCAAATGTGATCCAATTCAACAAAAAAAAGGACCAAAGAAGGAGATCGAAAGGAACATAAGGAGGAAGCTCATCTCAAAACGATTTCTTGTTTTCGAATAGCAACTCTTTGTTGTGTACCCTTGACCTTGCGATCTCAAATTTCACTCAATTGCCATTTGCAACCTCTATAATGTCAATTGTCGCTGCAAATCAAAGAAGTATGGTAACAGTAGTCGGTAGGAGGAAGGGAATACTTGATTTTTGAGATTTTGGGTGATACTGGAAGAGGGAATAGTTGATTTTTGTTCTTTTTCTTTTTCTGGTATTTGGAGTGTTGATTTTGGCCATTCTTTTTCAACAGACTGGTGTATTGGTTTATCATTACTCTCCATTTATAACATTTTGATAGAAATATAGAAACCATCTGTGTCATTTATTTGTCGGGACAAGCACACTGGAATTTTAGCTTGTGAAGCTTAAAAGAAAATAAAAATAATTAATATTGGAAGCAAGATCAAGGGAGAGCACACGATTCTCATTCCATTCAAATGGGAATGCAAAACCTATCAAATTAGTTTTGATATAAGATGAGAAAGTTTTTCTCCTTTCACTTTCTCTCGCTTATAATCTCATCCCATTAAAACGAAAACGAAAAACCTTTCAAATTAATCATGACACATTTTGCGGCCACTAGATGACATTAATTTTTGAGCTATTTTGCAATGATCCTTTTTTGTTATATTTATGTTGGAACTTCAGTTGTTTGTTTTTTAGATTATGGTCTTAGGTCTTTAAGATCTGATATAAACCTGTCATGTGTTGATTTTGGACTATAGTTGGAGCATTTAATTCAACGGAAAGAGAAAACATCAAATAATCTATTATATATAATATATATTAAATCAGACCCTTAAGCCATTGTGTTAACATAGTTCAACCTCGACAAAATTAAAATTGAAGGCCGTGATATAATTTATAAAAGATTGAAAACTTTACAATAGATGTCGTAAAAATGCCTTTAATGTTAAAGGCAACATAGCTTTAGCCAAGAGCAGGCTGCATCCAGATCAAAATGTATAGATAGGAGTCATGACGCTTTCTTCCTTGCAACACCCACACCAACCGCCACAGCCGCTCCAAGTCCAACTGCAATATAATGTGATAAATAAAGTCATTAAACAAAAGCCACACTTGTATGTTTTTGCGACTTAAATTAATATTTTTCGGAACTTCAAGGCAGAACTGGTCAAAAGTTGAATATAAAATTCAAAAGATTGGTGACCAAATAAATATCCAAAAATGTAGCAAACCCAAACATGGGCAGCTCTCTTTCATGCCATCACAGAAAGTTGGTTCCCAAGAAAGTCCTGTATTGAAGGAGCATGGTACGAGCCATTGATTTATTCATTTGCTACATTTTGATTTTGTTGATAATTTATTGGCTACCTATTCTCTAAATCCAACTCCAAGCCATATGATATATTTTAGCCACATGTCACACCCATCTGTACAGTGAACAGGAATAAAGGGATACTCCCTAAATGGAACAAAGCTGCACTCTTTATTTATTTAGTTAGCATAACAGATTGAACAACTTTAATATACAAATTCAAAAGGAACTTATAAACAATTAACAAGCAAACCTGAAAAATGATATACCTGAAACAAACAAAAGAGAACGATCTATGAGTCTGTGGTACTGTTTGCAGGTATTTTCAGGTTCAGTTTTTGGGATGCCTAAATGAGGGTGCTCGGCAGCAGTTACAATTCGGCGAAATATATTGTCGAAATCTTCTAACTTCACACTGATTGGCATGGGAGCCTCTGCTGCCATGTCCTGACTAACCTACAATTCACATTGGCATGTCAACAGTTGATGCAGTGAAGTGAAAGTTTATTAAAATGCACGTGAAATTGAAAGTTGTCTAATTAATAAAGCTTATTAGCAATCACAGTTAACAAATAAAAAATAATGGTATGCCAAAAAAAAAAAATCAAAGATAATTAGTAGAGCTGATTCAAACTTATGCTCGAAAAAGGTCCATCAATATTTATGTAAACGAGGCATGCTGTCTTATTTTTGTAAATGAGGTCCAGCAATATTTCCAAAATCTTAGTTAGTAGCTTGAAACTGCCAAACAAACATGACATACAGTAAATGCGCAAAAAATGTCACAAATCCAAAACATCACAATAGACAAAAAGTGAAACGAGAAAAACTAAACTAGCTTTCAATCTGCTTAATCAAATGTCAATCTAAAGACCACAGCATACATATATACAAACTACATGCTGTATAGTTATTGCTAATCAGAAAGTTTAGATGAAATCATAATTCCAAGACGAATCATTCACCACATTAAATATCTATTTATCTAACCCATTATGTACAGCAATATACATGTGCAATTATGTGTATGACCACACAAATGAATAAAATGATGAAAAATACCATACTTGCCTCTGGTATATCCATTGTAAATGAATCCTGATCATCTTTAGCTGCAACAATTACACAAGGCACCTGAAAGCCAGTGTCTTCTCCATGACCAGTAATTTTTAAAAAGAGTTCAGATGATGCCTTCCATGAAGACTCGTCAGACCTAAAATTAATATTTAGTAAGCTGGGCTCTATACAACCAACATTTTTCCAGGTTCTTAGTATAAGTTTCTCACAATCCATACCACATGAACATGAAATTATAGTTAACTTAGAAGCCCATAATTGAACAATGAATACCGTGCAAACACATAATGCCTTATAAGTTTTGTTTTTAAGTTGTTTGAAGCTTATGTTTGTGGTCCTTCCGATTTCAATTATTAAAAAAATGTTTAGTGCTCTAAAGTAAAAGTAAATTGAATTACTTTCACCCCTTGAATGATGCCATCCCTAATTAATATAGTTTTTATTTTGCAACAACCGTTTTGTTCTCGTGTAACATGTTCCCGTGAAGGGTAGTGTAGGAAGTATATTTACCTTTTTGTGAACATTGAAAAAATTAACTAGTTAACTAAAACTCCTAATTAGTGTAGAACTAAGTATTTTTATTTATCACCAAAGGGAGTGATTTACAACTGTTTGTTTGAAATATCAACACATAATTTATAGTCTTCGGCCTATAAGTTGTTTTGGGAAGTTCATCCAAATGCATGTGAAGAAAAGTTCCTTATGAAGTAAAAATCCACGAAAATGAGTTATAACTCTAAATGCACCAAGTAATGATTTAATAGTGAAACCCGCCCTTGTAATACAGAAAAAAGGTAATCCATAATTTCTATTATATGTTGAATTATGAACTTTAATATAAGTAATCACCTGTCATAAACAAAAACTGCAACGTCGCATGAGGCCAAAGACTCCTTGTTGGCCAGCAGCTTTGTGACTCCACCTTCAGAAATCTCTCTCAGCACAAGATATTTTTTGTTTTCCTGCAAACAAAATGATAAAGCATGAATTGAAAGACGAAAATGCAAATATATAAAAAAATGAATACATCAAATGAGGACATTGGTGGGGGAAAAGTTGAAAGAAATGAAACGTGTTTCTCTGTCACAGTAAGAAGCTATTGTCAGATGTCAATCAAGTATCAATTACCCTAGAGATATCAACGACATTCACAGCATAACGATCCTCGTTGGTTGGGTTGTAAGCTTCAAAATATGGCCTGCATAATGAATTCAACAACAGTAAGATGATCGCAATAATTAAAGTTGTGTTACCAGGAACCTCAAGGTAACAACTAAAATACCTTCCAATGAAAGAATTCATCAAAGCAGATTTTCCAGCCTTCGTAGTGCCAAAAATAAAGCACTGCAATACATTTCTTTCCGAGTGTTGTTTTTTGCGATCCAGGTGTCGCCTCCTAGTCACACGGATAGCAGATGATGAATCACCAGGATAACCAATGTATCGCAGGTTCTTCATGCTTACGGTTGGGTTTATAAGTGTCATGAGTGCCCACTGTCCAGGAAGCATATAATATATAATATAAAAATCAATGGTGAAGCAAATTAAATGTTCTATGCACGGAAAAGATACAGAGACCAGACATACAGTGATACATCGTGTAAAACTGAGGCAACCATGATTCTCAAAAAACTTTTCAAATTGATTGATAAAACTATTCATAGAATCCTCCCACCACTTTTCTACAAACAAAGTTCAACAAAATATAAGGAAGACGAACGAGAGACAAATATAAAAGACTTGTGCACCTCTGACAAAAATGCATCAAGTGATAGTCCCCCAACTCCATTCCTTTTTACAGCATCCTTGTATGGATTTTCAATCCAGGGACTGCAATTAACAATCATAAAATATCAAATAACATTGCCAAGAGTCCTCATTGACAATCAGTCTCAGGAAAGGCATACATAGAAAAAATGTCATAGCTGGACTTCGTAAAACCAATGAAATGCAAAGGCTACTACATCCTTAAAACATGTATGTACATTTGAAAAATTGCACTAACATAAGAAAGATTACAAGCAACCTACTTTTCCGGGGCAGTCGAAAACAATTCTTCAAGTTCATGGGGTTGCAGCACCTTGTCCTGGAGAAAGGAAAAAATAGGTTTAATTTGCAAACTGTATAATGATAAAGTCAGTTGAGAAAATGACCAAAAAATGATTGGGGAGCAGCATGAAAAAAAGTGAGGGACATTTGCGCAAATGACATACATTATCACCATCAAATTCATCAAAGATTGTCTCCAAAAAATCAAGTGCCTCCTTGGTCAATTCAACACTCTGTAGAGATTAAATCCAACAAGAATAGAATAAGATAAGTTCCCTATTGTCAACAAATTGATTGCAATCAGGTATAACATATAGAGAACATTATATACGAGACCACAATTTATCTCAAAAGAAACACCTGATCAGGTGCACGCTTCAAAGGTGGAAATAAATCATGAGCAAGCTGGAAATCATCATTATATCCAAAGTTCCTGAGTGTGGTCCATGTTATCTCAATAGGACCTTTTTCGACAAAAAGGGCATGAAGAAATAGAAACCCTTTCAGAGTAAGTCCGCGTTCATTCACACCTTCAGAGAAATCTTTCTGCACAACCTTCTTAACATTCACAATCTCGCATGGTTTCAAAGGAGCATTGAAACATTTAAGCTGCAAAAAAATTTGTTAGATTTTTCATAAATCTTATAGAAAACTTAACCTACCAAAACACATGTGAACAAGCTTATATTCAAGCTGCAAAGTGTTACTCTATTATACTCAGATAATAAAACTGCCATCATTTTGACACTTAAAATGAGAATGGACAATTAAAACCTGGAAAGCATTAAGTTCGGCATCACTTAGTGCGCCATCTTTGTCACGGTCACAAAGGATAAAAATCCGCTTCAAAGCCCGCTCACATCGAGAATTTAGAGTCTTTGACTCCTTGTCAAATAAAGGAGCCGTGGGATAAAGGGCGGCCTTTTGTGCCAAGTAGAAAACATCAGAGACCTTCAACAAGGAAATCGAATTACAACTGAATGTGTGTATCCAAAGTATAATTGTAGAACTTTAATTTGCAATACCTGGATCCGCTTGTGTGCTGAACACTGAATGTATGATTCAATCTCGAAGAACTGCTTCCTCATTTGTGACATCGACTGTTCTAGGCCCGCCTGTTGACTTTCATCTATCATATCAAGTTTGCAACCAGCTACTATAACTGGAACTTTGACCTGTTCATGAAATTCAAAAAACTATGTCAAGCATACATTCTCTAAAAATAAAAAAAGAGATAGAAAGATAGAGATATGAGAACCTGTAATGTGCGAAGACGGGGGAGCCAAAATGTGGTTATGTCTTCAAGTGTCTCAGGGCGATCACATGCGTAGGTGAGGATAACTGAGTCAGCCAGTTGTAATTCTTCAGCAACTCTATCAGTATCCCCAATACTGCAACAAACAATCACGCAGGAGGTTGTAGTATTTGAAAGAAAACATGTTAAGTAACTAAAAACATATGTATGTTACCGGGAAGAGGTGTCTATGATTGTGACTGAGTCGAAATTGCAATACGAGGGTAATATGATGGGGCCGAGATTTTCCTGGAATTTACGGCAAGCCTCGGTTAGAATGAGGCTGGTTTTACCGCTTCCACTGTCTCCAGCGACAACAATACGAACCATGGCATCACTGCCTCTCACTTCCGGCATCGAGACTTGGTAGAATTTTGAGTAACCCTTTTTAATGAGTATAGAGTGTAACCAAAAAAAAAGACATCTAGCCTCCTTAATTGCTTTCATTATTTATATTATTTATTAGAGGTCCCGATTTCGAACCCAGGTCACGACGTTCGGCCTCGCAATTTCGACATTTGCAAGTTGAGCTAAGACTTCTAAACATAGTTATTTATATTACTTAAGATAATAAGATTTATTTTCATTCTCACTAGGAATTTGGTTATCGGCCTATTTTGACTTTGTACTTTCCAATATTGGAACGATTGTGCAACGATTCAGAATTTTATTAACAAAACACCTTTATAAAAGAGTTAAAACGACCGAATAAGAAACAAAATTCATCAAGAATCAAAATATTTTCTATTCTTTATTTTTTTGTATGGAATATATACATCAATATTCATGGATCATACCTTTCATCCCACTTCCAATTCCTATTTTAATAGGGGTAGGTCTTCTACTTTTTCCTACGGCAACAAAAAATATTCGTCTTATGAATATTTTGATCAATCTATCTATTCATCAAATCGAGAATAGTTCTATCTATCAATATGTATGGTCTTGGATTATAAATAATGATCTTTTTTAGAGTTTGGCTACTTAATTGATTCACTTACTTCTATAATGTCAATATTAATCATTACTCTTGGGATTCTGGTTCTAATTTATAGTGATAGTTACGCATGATCAAGACTATTTGAGATTTTTCACTTCAATGTTACAAGTTTATATTTTTTGGGAATTGGTTGGAATGTGTTCTTATCTATTAATAGGTTTTTGGTTCACACGTCCTATTGCGACAAATGCTTGTTAAAAAGCGTTTGTAACTAATCGAGTGGGAGATTTTGGTTTATTATTAGGAATTTTAGGTTTTTATTGGATAACTGGTAGTTTGAAATTTAGGGACTTATTTCAAATATTCAACAACTTAATTATAAGAATGAGGTGAATCTTTTTTTTATTACTTTGTGCACCCTCTTATTATTTTGCGGATCAGTTGCAAAATCTTGCAAATTTCCTCTTCATGTATGGTTACCGGTTGCTATGGTTTGAAAGATACGAACCAAAATAGTGTCATCTAAGAAAATATATATGCAATTAGATAATAGGCAATATTAATATTAATGTATTTAATGCATTGGAAACTATAATATTTATTTTATTTTATTTTTTAAAATTAGATTTTGGATCCTTAAAGAGTGTTCCGACTCCTGAGAACGCTCATTAACTACAAGTGATATGTGACCTTTCTTGACGTCGGGAGTTGTTTGTGTGGGAAAAGGGTCTTCTAGGTGACTTATTGGTTATGCTTCACGGGTTTGTTTTCATGGGTGGAAGGGATTGTTGGGTGTGGAGGCCGGGGAAAGAAGGAAAGTTTTGTGTGAACTCGTGTTTTAAAATGATTCAGAGGCGAACCTTGGTGGGAAGCAACTTGACCTTGGGGAGGAAGAAGTTTTTAAATATCTTTGGAAAGGCAAAACAAAACACCTTCTAAGGTGTTAGCTTTTTCTTGGATGTTGCTACTTAATAGAATTCCGACTCGGGTAAACCGTGCTTTTAGAGGAGTCTTGGATGCGGATACCTAGTTGCGTTTTTTGTGGTAAATTGGAAGAAACAGGGGTGCACCTTTATTTGCATTGTGAGGTGGTTGCTAGAGTGTGCAGAGTGGTTATGAATTGGGTTGAGGTTAATGTGTTAATTCCGCATATAATTTGGTGATTTTCTTCAATTGTTGGACTCATGAGGCGACCTCGAAGAAATTGAGGCAAGGGCTTTGGATCATTTGGAACGCAACGGTGTGGTCATTTTAGAAGATAAAAAATGATATCATTTTTAATAATGGTATTATGGATGTGCTAGAGTTGGTGGATAACATAAAACGTCTCTCTTGGTGTTGGACGTTTCTTGGATTTTGAATACTTCATCATTACTATTGTAGTAGGACCCCATTCTTTCCTTTATTTGTTGAACTTGATCAACTTTACACCATATTTTTCTCACAAAGTGCAGTTTACAGGAATGTTCCTGAAGAAAAAAATTTAACTTAGAAATAGTTATAATGTTCATTACAAACATGTTACTTAAGAGAGGAGGAATCATGTGATGGTGTTTGTCGTACTCCAAATATTTCATTGTAAAGTTAACCTATGATGTTTTTTATCCTGCATTCAGCTGAGTGTATCCCATTTCATGTACCACTTCAATAAAATCTGGAAACATTTGAGTGTATATATCAAGAAAAATATATGTTTGTCTACATAAGAACTCTATAAAGCAAATGAAGATGATAGAAAAATGTCCATTAATACCGACTAAAAAATCAGGACGCCATTTGCCTAAAACAATTTGTTTGAATTGCATGGCAGCGTTAGAATTTAGAGCTGTGATGTTTGTTCATGTCTATGGTTGTGGTTCTCCAATCCATTTCAATGTGTATCTATGGTCGGGTGCTTTAAACAACAAATCATTTTTCACCACTTGAAAATTACTCAATGTGTATTCACCTCAATATGTACTTTATCCATGTAGCTTTAAATGTAGTTGGTATAATGACCTAAATATCATGACCCTATAAACGCAAATGATGTACACCCTTAAATTGGCGTTGTAAAAAAGCGTAAAACAGAAAGAACAAAACATATATCGCCATACTTTTGCATCAATGATGACCATCCTCAAGTGTTCTTTGTTGTCTTTGACCACAGTCCTCTTATCCATAACTTTGACAGCCAAAAAAATTTCTTGCCCTAACGATGCGTTTTCCTTATGAAAAAAATACAAATTGGTTATTTTAGAAATAAAACAGCATATTGTAAAATTTATGCGTCATCTCAGAATAATGGCCATAGACGGCCATGATGATTTTTTTTTTGGTTACAAGCCATGATGTTTTAAGATGCTTATTAACAAAAAAAATATGCGCATGCATGTTGAAAAATAAAACGGAAATGGGTAGATAATGAAAATGTCAAAACTATGTTAACAAATATAATGAAAACAACTCAATGTAGAGTAGTTTTTTACCAGACAAAAGCATGTATTAAAAAACAATAATGGAGTTAAAAAAAGGACAATAAAATTTCATAAACATACTATACCTCCTTACAATAAAAAAGAGAAAAATCAAGTTAAAAACATAAACTAGTATAAAACAAGATAAATTAAAGGTGAAGTAGAGGGTGATTTTCAGAAATTATTTTTCAAAGATTGCCGAGACAGTGGGGAGAGAAAATAGAAAGAAGTGCATGATTTTGAGGTATTGATTTTCGCTAAGAGTTGTGAGCGAAATAAAAAGTGAAAAAATTGTGATTGACATTGAAAAATGTGAGCAAAACATAACGAAAATAGTATTTCTTAGTTCACATAAACGAAATACTACGTAAGATTGAAAATTCAGGTTCATTTTGTTCTCATCCACCTATTTCGATGAGCAGTAGCATAGGACTTTTAGGAATTTCAATGGCAAGTTCGAACACTCAGCATTCACCCATTCACTGTGAACATGTATTAATGTTGCCAAAATGATCGCTTTTTACACTCATTGTTGCATTAGCTCAACATTACAGTATGAAAAATGTTAATTAGTTCGCCTAGACATCATTTAAGAAAACAATATATAGCAAAAATTAGGAACAGGAAAAGGCAAAATTTTAAGTAAAATGCAACTAGCAGATTATTTTTCAAAAAAGTATTTTCATAAGGACGATTTAGATGAGAAATACGTCAATAAGGTGTTTCACTTACACATAATCAACGAAATAATCTCTGCAAACTTAAAAAGATTATCAAGCTTGGTTTGAGATTTGAGAAAATCTCTATTATACTATTTTAATGTCAACTATCGACTTAATACTATTTTCATAATTAGACTACTGCCTTGTATTCTCAAGTTTAATTCTCGTCATTGTATTATACTTTGTTTTTATAACTTCATAACCCTCAGGGTGATGATGAAATTAACTAAGAACCTGGAGATTTAAAGATAATTGCCCAAACAAATAAGCAAATTTGAAAGGTCTAAACAACATAAGGATAATGTACGTTGTTCTAAACCACAAATTTCCAAATTGACTCAATCGAATCAGTATTAAATAGAACAGAGTTTAAAACCAGCAATATCTTTAAATAAACGAGAAAAAAAGACATGGCAAAAAATTGTTCTCTTTATAATCTAAGATTACAAAACAAGGTAGCCCTCCTGTGAGTTTATGGCTTCTTTTTGCTTGCAGCCAACTGAGTCTCGGGCTGTAAAAAATAACAACAGAATGAGAATTTAATAAACCAAAATTAAATAACATCAAATAAAGAGACGTCCGAACAAAAACAAAGCAAACAAAATACCTCTTTCTGAACTGCCTCTTCCTTTTCGGATAATATCAACTCAATGTGGCAAGGAGATGACATGTAAGCTGCAACAAAAAAAAAGACATCAATAAAACCACACAACAAACAACAGTCAATTAAAACAAATCTTAAGATTTGAAACATACGGTTGATTCTTCCATGTGCTCTGTATGTTCTGCGTCTTTGCTTCTGTGCTTGATTGACTTGAATATGTGAAACATATAGAGCATCAACATCCAAACCTTTGACCTGGAAAGAAGTAATTAACATTCAAATTAGCATAAAAAAAGAAAATAAGTTTTAATTTAAGAAAGCAAATAAAAGATACAGAACTTACCTCAGCATTACTCTCTGCATTCTTCAGCAAATCCAGGATAAACTTAGCTGACTTGACTGGCCACCTTCCTTGTCCATTAGAGTGTCTATTCTTGGCCTGGGCTGTCCTCCCAACACCACGACAGAAACGTCTGAATGGAATGGCCTGTTTGTGTGCAAGAACATCTTCCAAGTACCTTTTAGCCTTGGTCAAGGGCAACTTCCTGATGGCGAAGGCAGTTTCCCTTGTGTTCTGCAAGTACAATTCAAAATGATTAATCTCACATTCATTGAAAAATCATATTAATTATAGGTCTCAGTCATTAATAAAACATAATTGGGAAAAAACAAACATTTAAAGTAACCAAGCAATAATGGTTTAGAGTTGTTGATTGTTATATGGAAGCAATACTACAAAATACAAAACATTCTCTGAATCAAGTTTACATCAGAAAATAAATATCCCTATACAATACAGCTTTTTACAAGTTAATAATATAAACAACAAAACAATGCCAGTCAATGATTGTGATATCCTCAATTCAAAATTAAAAGTTGCAGATAGAAGTTGATCATGCTTCTTGAATGTATGCATGGAAATGGAAATGAAAAACAAGTCTCATCATTAACTAATGATCATGCTTCTTGAATGCATGCATGGAAATGAAAAACATGTCTCATCATTAACTAAAAAACATATAACTGACATTTCCGAGAGGACTGTTTGATATATACAACAGACACCTGCTTTTTTTCATCAGGTTTTTCTATGACTTATGCATCTTTTCCATACAATATTTAACTGGAAAAGGCAAACTCAAAACTTTCCTATGTATTAGGTAATCAAGTAATAATGAGGCACATCAAGCACCTAGGCCATTAAGAAGGTAGCTAAATCAATACAGACATTAAAACTACACAAGAGGAAACTAAACCAATAATTGAATACATGTCAACACAGATCAAAATGAATCAAATTTTTAAATTAGAAATCTAAAATCTAAAATAATATTCCATCGTTTACTGAACCTTCAATCATGTATCACAAAGACAAGACATAGGTTCACCCAATAACAATGGGTTTTATATCCCTGAAGGTTACGGGTGGACTGCTCATATAGGAACCAGACCACTGCTTTTTTCAATCAGGATGTTGCATGACTACAAACATATCAATTATTAATGAGGTTAGCCAGGAACTATGCCACACGGAGGCTACTTGGAACACTCGGTAATAAGTAAAATTTAAAATCAATGAAGAAACATAGGTACAAAAAGATACATAGATGACACAACCTTAAATCATAAAAAGGGAATGGTGGTTCACCCAAAAATAATGGATATTATCTCCCTGAATTTAACTAGAGGTCCATTCAAAAGACAACAAACCACTGTATTTATCATATATAAACTATAAATTTAAAAATTAAAATCCATAAAATCTATAATCTAAAATAATAAAACAAATGAACTGATATTCCATCGTTTACTGAACCTTCAGTCACTTGTCACAAAGACAAGACATAGGTTCACCCAAAAACAATGGGTTTTATATCCCTGAAGGTTACGGGTGGACTGCTCATATAGGAACCAAACCACTGCTTTTTTTCAATCAGGTTGTCGCATGACAACAAATATATCAATTATTAGTAAAATTGAAATATATATTAATTGTAATGAAAAATGCAAAAGAGAAAACCAAACAATCTAAGGAATGAAGTTCGCCAGAAACTATGCCAATGGGTTTTAATATGAATGATGAAAGAAATATACAAAATATTCCATTTACGAATCCTTTAATCATAAAAAGGGAACGGAGGTTCACCCAAAAATCATGGATATTATCTCCCTGAATTTAACGAGACATGCATCCACAAGACAACAAACCACAGCTTTTTCCATCTATAATCTA
>Ga0099826_10000436_pt1 | contig 19923 bp, 12 predicted proteins | sample Mtrugardesep15_FD_76830 | JGI IMG/M metagenome (GOLD analysis project Ga0099826, IMG submission 76830) | Root nodule microbial communities of legume samples collected from California, USA - M. trunc garden sep15 | ecosystem: Host-associated > Plants > Roots > Nodule | place: USA: California... | reverse complement strand
TTCAGTATAGTTTTTACTCCTGACTAAGATTTTCAGTTTATGTACTTTGAAATTCATGGTTGTATCCATGGTTGTATAAATTGAACTTTTTGAAGAGACAATGATAGTTTTAGGGCCTCTCTTAGTCTTCCTTGTTCCTTTTTTCGTTTTTTGTAAATTCCATTGCTAATGGTGGTTATGTTATTTTGATTTATGTGTGTGAAATTGCATGTTTCAATTTCTAGTTGTTTACATATCTTGCCAACAAAATGTTTATGTTGTTAATATCTGAAACTAATGTTATAGTAGACAAATCTAAGAAACACCGGCCATGATTTTAAATAACGGTCTACGACCGCGATTTGGGCACCAAAATCATTGTTTTTGCTATCTCTTTACCTGATTAAAGTTACATCAACCACATTTGACTATGATTCCTTGCAATATGAAAAATTGTAACAGGACCATTTGCGCAATCAATTTTTCAAACCTTGCTACCAATTACCAAGTAAAGCACTATAGTTTCAAAAGAATCACATAGTTTAATTTTGTAAGGAATTTCTTATGTATTTGTTGTATTCAGGGCGGACTCAAAAATAAGGCTACTAAAGATCTTGTTTTAGGTCTCCAAACAAAAACAAAAATTCTATTAGATTTTATAAACAAAAAGGCTTCATATATTAAAACTTGTTTTAGACCTCACCTACAAATAAAATTTATTGGGCCGGCCCTGGTTGTATTTTCATAGACATAAATCCAAACAAAGAGTGGTAAATCTGATTTTCAAGTCAGTTTGTAATGTGGTGAGCCAAAAACATGTTTGTCTCCAACAGTTTCTAAGCACACAATAATGAGATGAAGCATACTAGGACGCTACTTTACGGACTTTCATGTACAATATTGTGAGATTCGAAAATACTCTTTTGAATTTCGCACTCAGTACCTTGTACTACAATGTTTTTCCTTCAGACACTCTTCATTCTAATAGACAATATTGCAAGTATTAGACCATAAATAGTAATATTTGTAGTTATAATTTACATTATTAGTATGAGGCTCATTAAGCAAACCTGTTAGGTTTAGATTTATCTCTATTTAAGCAAGTTAATTCTAGTATTGTAATAACAACATTGAAATCATCATAAATACTTCTCATCATGGTATATGCCAGATTTGTTGGGTCATGTGCTATCAGGTTTTCGCTTTCGGGACACTCATGTCACACTCCAGAGATGTCCAATTTATAAGCGAGTGCAGTCTTCAACTTTCAAGTCAGTTTTACAAGATTGAGTTAAACTAAATCCAAGTTCAATAAGGTATCATAGCTACCAGTTTTGGGGTATCACTTCGCAATAAACCCTCGCCGTCTTCATTACGGTATTTTCTTTGGCATTTTTAGGCCTTTGCTGCATTTGTTTGTAGTTTATTTGTGCCAACCTCATATATTGTTTTTGGGTTGTATCATCCTCTGTTACAACTATCTCCACCATGTTCCGACCAAATCTACTGTGTTCCATCGTGAATCATGTCCCATCGTCAATACCTCACAAAAATCACAAAAAAAATTGAAAATTACTTTTTTTTTAAATCTAGAAATAATTGTTTGAAAATTAAAATATGAAAAAAAATAAAAAAATTATATAATCTCAAAATTTATAACTCTTGAAAATACAATTTTCAGTATTTTCGAAAAAAAAATTTAATATATAATTTTCAAATTAAAAAAAAAAATTCGAAATTTTTCCGATTTTTATTTTTTGGAATTTTTTATGATTTTTAATTTTTTTTAGACTTTTTTAATTTTAAAAAATAATTTTCAAAATTTTATTTTTTGACCAAAGTTGCACAGTCAGCAACTGCCACATGGCGTACAACATGCCAAATCAGCTGGGATGTGGGGTCAGGGACCTTTTTCAAATAATTTTTTTTTTACAGGGATGTAATTCAAACTTTTTTTTTACAGGGACGAAAATCATATTTAAGCCTAATTTTTTTATTTTTGTTGTTCTTATCATGATCTTGCATCGGAGAAGACACCTGAGGAACTGCAATAGAAATAGACTTGTGGCCTAGGACTAGAAGTCTCGAACTAGGAGTAGGCATGGCAACAAAACTCGTGCCCATGGGTACCCGCCCAAACCAACCCCGATTTGACGGGTTTTACCCGATTTGACTGAGTTTGGGTATGGGTTTTCTTCGATTTTAAAATACGGGTATGGGACGGGTAACGAGGATATATGTACCCACCCCGAACCCATACCCAAACCCTACCCGAATGTAGAAAGATCATGTTTTATTTAGTTGAGGGAGTTGATAATGATATGCCATGTTTTTGGTTTGATAATTGTCATGACATAAGAACTTTCTTTGATAATTAAAGGAGCAATCAAATTATTCGATAAGAAAATGTCAAAATGAACGTAAATTGTTGGATAATGCATTACAACATTACCATTAAAGCTTTAAAAAAAACTCTTTTATTTATTAAAAAAATTGATTCACTGCGGGGACGGAGACGAGGCAGAAATACCTGAACCCATTGAGGACAGGGATGAGATTCAATTTCTCATCTCCGTTGGATATGGGTAGGGTAATGGGTAAGTATATGGAGTAGGGGATAGGGATGGGGACGACAAAACCCGTTCCCACCCCACCTTATTGCCATGCCTAACTAGGAGTATACTCAGAACTAGGACTAGGAGTAAATTCAATCACAGTATGTGGCGATGACTCAAATTTAGAAATACTTTTCTACATGAAATGATATGGACAATGGCTACTAAAATCAAATGAAGTAATTCAACTTTGGTTAGGTGACTACTTGGTTCAATGTATTAGATGTTGGAAGCTTGTTGTACCATAACAACATGTTATGTTTCTCCTAAGTCAACAGATAGTGAATCATTAGATGAAGTTAGCTCCTTAGTAACCTTCATTGATTTAACACTTATGATCAAAATTATTCATAGAAATAACATTTATGTGCTTCACTTGAGTTCGCATACCGTGAATCACTAGACGTTGTTATATGTTTATGTTTATACCTGACATATTCTGTGTTTTTCTTAATGTCATTAGACAACAAGCCCTTAGATTGTTGTTGCATTGCTAGATACGTACTTTTTTTTTTGGACAAATTCTAGATACGTACTCTATGAGTTACAACATTGCTATATGTAGCGAAATGTTATATAGCGAACTTTCATATAATACACGCGCCAGTCTTATGTAAAAGAGGCAAATAAATTGTAGTGGGTCATGACCACAATACATAGGAAATCAACCAATAGCGAATTTTCCCTCACGAATGCACATCAAAAACGATTTATTGGTTGATTTCCCATGTATTGTGGTCATGACTCACTACAATTTATTTGCTTCTTTTACATAAGATTGACGCGTGTGTTATCGGGAAGTTCGCTATATAACATTCAGCTACGTATAGCGATGCTGATTTTACATCATTGCACAATTAGCATCATATGATTCTTGCTAGTCATAGGCACGTTTTGTTTTTACTTAATTAATGTCATTAGACAATAAGGGTCACATGGTTATTACTAGGGATGGACATGCCCTATGCTACCCTTCTAGTCATCAAATAGTAAGCATTAGATTGTTAGTTGTTTGTGATTCTTCTTTGACTTTGCTTGACATGATATTGTTATCATCAAAATATCTGAATTCATAATAGTATCTATACCCATTCGGTTTTAACAATATGGAAAGAGATGAGTCTATTTCATCTCACACGAGAGACACAAACATATTAGATCTTTAACAACTTAGCAACGTATAAACCAACAACGGAAAAGAGTTTATCACTAATTTCGTCTCTAACATGTTTTGAGATGGAAATTTTAAATTCAATTGAGAGAATATATATTTTTCATATTGATAGAAGATGAATTTTTTTTTATGCATTAAAAATATAAAAGGGGGAATTGTAGTTTTTCTTTTTGAATTTCAGCCTATATCAAAATTGATTTAGTAAATAAATAATATTGGTAGATATCTAATTAATTATATTTATGTTGATAAGGTAATTAAAAGTATTTTTAATTAAATAACAAAAAAGTTGATAATTTAAAAAAAAATCATTTACCAAATTATAGAAAAACATTGTATTAAGAAAATACTTTTTTTTTACGTTATTAAGAAAATACATGAATATGCGAGAATGAATGAAAATATTCAGATATTTCCTCCTCTAAAAGTTTTTTTTTTTTTTGACATTTCCTCTAAAAGAAATCAGATACACCTCACTTAAAAATATAACTCTAAAATTATATTTTATTTTAGTTTATTGGAAACTTCCAAACATAACTTTAGGTGAGTGTACCATAATAATTTCTTCATAATATCAAAAAAGGGAAGGCAAAAACCAAAAAGAAAAAGCAAAAGAGAATATAAAACTACCATTTGGTGGATGAACTTGAATATATTCATTTTGGGAAAATGACATTGTAGCATACAATGAACCATTTTTCAAAAAATAAAATAAAAAAATGCAACGATACCGTTTGATCAAAAAGAAAAAACATACGTCGAACCAAAAGCAGCGTAATGGACTCTTCTCACCCAAGAACATGCATTTTTTCCCTTTCCTTCCCTATCCCTAACAAAACCATGCATTTTTTCCAAAACAGATAAGATGTATTAAGAAATGCAATTGATATTGTATGAAAAAGAGATATTATGAGTTGTTTTTACAAAATTGTCTTTAATAAATAATATAAAAAAGATAAATGAAAGAATTGAAAGAAGAGAGAGTAATAGATAGTTAAGGTTACAATAGAAAAAGTAACATTAATGTTGCATTGGTATTGTAAAACGACATATAATTTGGGACAATTTTTTTCCCTAAAACGACATACAATCGGAGACGGAGGGAGTAAAGTTTACGAGTCATGAAGATTTTGTCTAACCCAAAATAACACCCTTTTATAGATACAAAAGATGGCCACGTTTCTATCTAGAAGGTGTAAATTGAATGTATATGAATAAATAAATGTTAATGTTCTCATCCTCTCACTTAATATTTCTGCAAAATTTGATTTGATTTTATTTTAGATTTTGAGTGAAAATTGATTTTATTTGATATCAAAATGATTTTACTTAAAAAAACAGGAAATATATTATATGAAATAGTTGTCTTCTTTAATGGAGATCTGCATATCCAAAATGATTTAAATAAATATCACATCCCAGTTTGAAAATTTAAAATTGTGTAAAACAATACTTAGATGTACCTTAATTCGTTGTATAAACGCTATTTAAATAGAATTTTTCTCAATTAACAAAGATTTCTTTGGTCAACTTTAACAAAGATTTCTAATTGTACTAAAAAAAATGTTTTTGATTCTTTTCTAAAGTGAAAGTTAAATTGTTAAAAATAGAGGCACGCTGACTCTCTAGTATAACGACGTCGTATTAAAAAATGGAATCCTCTCACTTTCTCTCTCACTCGCGTTAAAATCCCACAGACCCGCCACCAGCTGCAAACAGAGCTCGCCAATCGCTCTGTTCTGCTTCTTCAAACCTCTCTCTCTCTGCAGAAGAAGAATAAGACAAACCCTAACCGCGACACGTGTCGTTTCCCCTCAAAAATGGCTTCATCACTCTTTCTTCAACACACTTCCTCATCAACCATGGCTTTTGCTCCTTCTTCTCTCTTTTCCGGCGTCTCTCATGGCCTCACTGTTCCAACATTAGGTTTTGTTGACCTTTCTCGCACTCGAACCGTCGCGCATAACACAGTGGTAATAACATTTTGTCTTTTTATTTATTTATTTATTTTATTATTCATTTTTTTACGCATTTTATTTGTTTTTTTTTCTTCACATTTTTTTTTGTTGTTATTAGAAATGTGATATGTCGGAAGCTTCAAATGTTGTTGACCGGAAACCGATTGTTCCCGTTATCAACGAACAAACACTGCCCAAGTTCATGGAATCTGAGAAAACCGTTAGTAGAAACGGTAACAAGTTGAAATTGTTCTCCGGCACCGCTAATCCTGCTCTGTCCCAGGTATAATAACTTCCACTTTAATTTACTTTCATTTTTAATATATTGTTTAGTTAGTTACGTAGCTCCGACACTTCTGATCCTAGGCATGTTTAGTGTCCGACATATGTTGTTTAGTGTTTGACACTGACACGACACCACACATAGCAATTACATTTAATTATGTCATGTTTTAAAATAATTATGGGTGTCTGTGTCTGTGTTATTGTCATGTTTGGTGTCTGTGTCAATGATTCATATTTTCATAAAGCAGCACAATTATGTACAATTTTTCTTGTTGTGTGTCTGTAAATATGTATAAATATGTACAAACATGTTAGGTACGGTAAAAGACATGTTTCTGAGGTGTGGTGTTTATAGAATTAGTTGGTCCCTTGCAATGAAACATAATTTGCATGACCCATCTTTTTATTGGGCAGGTTTCAGATGAGAAATCTTTGTTCTTTTATAACTTTGTGTTGCTTCAACTAGGAAATTGCTCGGTACATGGGACTGGAACTTGGAAAAATTACCACAAAGCGATTCGCTGATGGTGAAATCTATGTCCAATTACAAGAGAGTGTTAGAGGTTGCAATGTATACCTTATACAGCCAACTTGTCCTCCTGCTAATGAGAATCTCATGGAGCTTCAAGTAATGATCGATGCTTGTCGGAGAGCATCGGCCAAAAATATCACTGCTGTGATTCCGTACTTTGGATATGCTAGAGCTGATAGAAAGGCAAGTATATGCAAGAACTGTGTAATTTTGTTCAGTGATTTGTGATGTATTTGTCTGCATTGACCTGAAACCGTGCCCCTCTCGTGTTTATAAGCAATTAATGAAGTATTTGTTGTTGTCTTCCTTAACAGACTCAAGGGCGTGAATCGATTGCAGCTAAACTTGTTGCTAACCTTATTACAAAAGCTGGGGCAGATCGTGTTCTTGCTTGTGACCTTCATTCAGGGCAGTCCATGGGTTACTTTGATATTCCTGTGGATCATGTACATTGTCAGGTAAGTTATTAGCTCTGAATGGTTGTAGTTTGTTTCATCAATCTTCAGTATGTGTTTTCTAATGCTATTGTGTATGATGTTTCCACTAGCCTGTGATCCTTGATTATCTTGCTAGTAAGACAATAAGTTCAAATGACTTGGTGGTTGTTTCCCCTGATGTGGGCGGCGTTGCGAGAGCACGTGCTTTTGCAAAGAAATTATCTGATGCACCTTTAGCTATTGTAGACAAAAGGCGCAGTGGACACAATGTAGCTGAGGTAATAACCACAACAAAATCCGTGCATTATCCATTGTTGTATATCTTTTGGATTTGCCATTATGTAGGCTATTATATCTTACAACGGTTATCTGGCTTTTATTGGTGTTCAGTATCTATAATTACATATATAAGTTTCCTCTCACTGGTACACTTGGCTTAGCCAACTATGGTGGCTATTGGCAATGCCTATTTGGTGTGTACAATGTTAAATTTTACCTGCGAAAGATATAAATATTAAAGAAATATGCTTTATTATTCTATTAGCTGCTTAGTAATTTTGTAGGGCTGGAGTATGTATGTTTGGTCCTGCATGAGATGCATAGTGTAGTATGGCTATGCTGTTATGCAATTCACAATGACGTTTCTAATATTTCTAGCTTTTGTTTGGTTTGCATACCATCATTTATTGTTCTTCTAGGTTGTGATAGTTAATACATTTGAATGGGTTAGGAATGTTGTAGTCCTCATACAAGACAATTTCACCCTGTTATCCGCTTTCCTTGATTTTGACAAGGTTATGAGAATTCAAGCTTTAGAGGGGATCACAATAAGTTGCGTTGTTATTTGCTTAGGGTCAAAGGTCCTTGTTTTTTTATTGTTATTTTTTGTATGCGCACATGATTTAGCATGATATAATATTACAGTGTGCTGATTCTTCTCAAGGATTAATTACAGTTAACTATATGGATCATGTATATTTATTTGTGTTATGTTCCCCTGCAGGTGATGAATCTGATTGGTGATGTAAAAGGAAAAGTTGCAGTAATGGTGGATGATATGATTGACACTGCTGGTATGCCTTCTTCAATGCACAATTTAACATTTGAACAGATTATTTTCATGTGCTTTTTTGTTGTATTATGGTTTTTTGCTGGGTGAAAGACACCTAACTAAGAAAACAAATATTTATCTTTCCTTCATTGATTCAAGCTTTATTTATGTACATCCCAGACGTTTTCCGAACGTTTTTCTTGACGCGCACACACACATGCATACAGTCTCTGTATTCTCTGCTGAAGCACTGCCTATATATTTTGTTTAGTGCATTTTTCATGACGGCCATGTCTTGAGATTGTATTTATACACCAATTTTTATTTTTTTCATCAACTTTTATCCAACGGAATGACAGATCCCAAATGTTTCTGTAGCATATTTTGGTGTTACTTATTTGTAACATATTTGGATCAGGATTTTCAAAAGCATTTTTATTCTTTAAAAAAATTGCTTAATGTAACTTTGGGTACTGGACTTTATTAAATAGTTAAAACTATCTTAAGACGGTAATTGAGATTTACAATTATTCTATGATTTTATCCCTTGCATTTGCCCGAGAAGATGGTCGGTTGCTAATTGAATGGTTCAGTTTTCATGACATTTATGGTGTTTACTCATTAGTGTGTAGGAAAGCATGATAGGTATGATTGCGTACATTATATTTCTTCCTTTTGTTGACGATATCTGTTAATTTTGGATCTCAGGAACCATTGCTAAGGGTGCAGCACTGTTACATGAAGAGGGTGCTAGGGAAGTTTATGCTTGTTGCACTCATGGTGTTTTTAGGTATTGCTGTTAAATCTTCAATACAATTTTGTTCTTAATCTTTGGTTATTTTAATCCCCTAGTAAAGTCAATCAAGTTACAGTGTTGACATTCTGCGTCCTAAATTTGAAGCATGTTATACCTGTTGAATATCATGTTTTTCGATTTCCTTTAGCATACATAATGCTGAAGCTGTTAACTGTAATCACAAATTATTCAGTCATCAGCGTTATTACTCAGCTCACTGGTGTCACGTTTTTTATTTCTACATCGAGGAACTTATTACTCAGCTTACTGTTAACTAGTGTAACTAATACATAATTAACTTTTTTATATGGCTAGCAATAGTCTCATTGTGTTTGTTTTGCTTTATTTGCAGCCCTCCTGCTATCGAGAGGCTGTCCAGCGGCTTATTTCAAGAGGTGATAATCACGAACACTATTCCAGTAGCAGAGAAGAACTATTTCCCTCAGTTAACTATTCTTACTGTAGCAAACCTGTTGGGTGAAACTATTTGGCGTATTCATGATGATAGTTCTGTCAGTAGTATTTTTCAGTGAACAATCTAAATTGCCTTCTGCAGTTTTTTTCAATGAATAAATGTAGTTTATCATAGGCCTATAACGATTTTTCATCTCATTAGGGGACCTTTATCTTTCTATATAATAAAGTTTTATATACACTTTAAGTCTCTTAAAATACAACTACGTCTTTGCTCTCGGTCTTTGACAAGTTTTTAACGCATTTTTGGTTTTCTTTAGTTTTTGTCGGAACATTTGGTCCATGTATGTTAAATATGATCCTTTATCAATGAATCTATGACAAATGTTTTTGGCGCCATGGCCTTTTAAGTATGATTTCCACCCTTTCAAAATTTTCAAGTTTTGATTTTAATCTCTCGTAGAAATCAAATTTCAGTATAAGTTATTTTTGACTCAGGTTTAGTCTTTTTTTTTTTGGTACAGAGGTTTAGTCTTTTTTGAAGTAACGTTAGAGCAGAAAAATGCAAAGAACGTCAAAATGGAAAATTTCAAAGCACAAAATGAGAATATGTACTTCATCACCAAGAAATGACCGAATAACAAGATATGGATGTGATTAAAAGTAACAAAATAGCGTATTAGCATTTCTTGTTTGTCTTTCTTTGTCCCTTCCTAATGTTTTTGGTATTCCTTGAAGATTGTATGCCACTTTTATTTTATTTATTAACAAAATATAAGGACAAAACCTACGTGCAATACTTTTCTTAATGTTTCTCTTAACGAAGAGACCTCCTTTTTCTTCACAAAATGCAGTTTTTTGACACCCTTTAAAAATGTCGGGGACAAGACAATTATGCTAACTTTTTAGTTGAGAACTGTTGAAAGAATACATTATTATAAGTTTTATCCATCTATAATATAAAAGGTTAAATATGTTTTTAGTCTCTATAAATATATCAACTTTTTGTTTTAGTCCCTTTAAAATTTTCCTTCAATTTTTAGTCTATAAAATTTTCAATCACTACTTTTGGTCCCTATTTTTAAGTTAATTTTAACATTTTTTAATGAAATTGTGTAGATATGTGTAGAATATTGTAAAAATAATTCCCAAAAAAAATTAGAATTTTTTTAACAAAACATAAATTAAATATGAATTTGTAACCTTCAAAAATATAAAAATTCATATTAAATTCATGTTTTGTTAAAAAATTCTAAATTTTTGGGAGAGATTCTTATAATATTATGAATTTTTCTGCAATTTTTTTTTCAAAAGAGGCACCAAAAGTAAAGATGAAAAATTTTATAGGGACTAAAAGTTGAAGGAAAATTTTAGAAGGACTAAAACAAAAAGTTGATATATTTATAAGGACCAAAAACATATTTAACCCTAATATAAAAAGAAGATATAAGGACTCCAAAATTTAAGATACTTCAGTTCAACTCCAAGAACTCCCAAAGTCTCATTTGTTTCAACCTTCAATATGATTTTTCTCACGTTCAGTTACATGTGCAGCATTCTGTTTCATGCACGCAAGCCTCCCTTCAATTTCATGTTTGATCTCTTTTTATTTTCTCGTGAATCACCCTTTCTCAATTTTAATAAACCTATCTTTGGTTTGGACCAAAGGTTTGTAGGATCTTGGGGTTGACATCAACAATAACAATATTGTCTCCTCTTCACTGGATATTTATCATCTGAATTCACAATTGCTCCATCTTCTTCGATTTATCAGCAACTTAAACACATAAATGATCTAGAGCTCCTCCAACAAAGCCTTTGGCGTTGTCTCCTTCAATATGCAGTAGTTGATCTTGGGAGCTAGAACTAGAACCAATAGAATCATGCTTGCAACCTTTCGTTGGATTCTACTCCAATCATCGATAGTCATGTTTGTTGACTTATCCTCTAAGATTGATCAAGACCTTGTTGCACCAAAATGTCTTGAATAGCATGCCCAATTGTAAAGTTTATCTTCCCATCAAACACATCTCAAACTTTGGTGTGTTTTACGCCATAACATCTGATACCATTCCGGTGAAAGTTTCTTACACCGAAGATCTTACATGGAAAAATACGCTACAAAAAGAAAAAAGATATCAAACACCAATATATGTTGTTTGTCATGTTTTAGCTACATCCATGTGAATGTCTCAACAATTATATTTGTCATCTCAAATAAGATTACACAAATTTTCATCCCAACCACATGGTGTATCACAATACGGGCCTAACAGCTCAATCATCAATTTTTAAGAGAAGAAAAAAATAAAAATGATAATACATTCACTATGCGAGACTCTCTTACACAAGTGGTCATAAACATAGACTAAATTCATTCTTCCAAGTTAAATATGCATGTCTTAAGGTTTCACTAATTGTATTAATTTGTAAGAAGACAATGGAATCGAATCTAATTTAAAAATATTTGAATAAAAAACATATACGGGCCTAACAGCTGAATCATCAATTGGGCCCAAAAGTACCCGACCCAACTCCTTCAGAGCCGAATTGATAAAACCCTAATTTACATCTATAAATAATCGCCAAATTCCTCATATTCTCTATCGAAAACGTCTCAGCTGTCGGCTATCTCCTTCGCCTTTTGTTATTATTTCTTATTTCTTATTTGTTTCATTCTTTTAATCTGTGCTATGATGAAAAAAACTGTGCTGGAGCTCGTCGATGATGGCGCAATCCTCTAAGAAGTTCTGAGCTCTAATTTTCAGCTTTTCTTAACTATAAATTATTGCATGAATAATTTGATTTTGTTTTATTTATTTGAATGATTAATTAAGAGGGAATTAGAGAACTGAAATGACGATAAAATTCATTTGTCTGTCAATCCTCTGATTCTTATTGATGTAATTTATGAATCCCGACAGGTTCTGATCGTTTTCTTAACTCCCTCTTAATAATTTTGTTTTTGTTTAGGTTTATTACTAGTTCATATCTATGATCGTTTTGATGATACATAAAACTATGTTGATTGTTATAACATATACTGTGTTTATTGTTCCATCAAATTAGTTCTGTAAATAATTGTTTTCATATCAATATTATGAATGGGTATATGATGAATCTAAGTTTGTGTAAATGGGTAATTTGCATCTGAATTTCATTGATGTTATTATCACCTTGGAGAACTGATGCCCATAGTTTATCTTGAAACTTATTTTCTTGTTATCAAACTTGAGTTTGTGTATTGTTTTCCGTTTGTCATATAATTCGCTTTACTCTCTTGTGTTGAATTATTGTGTATTGTCATGTCATAATTGCATAGCTACCAATTATGTTTGTGATGGTAATCGATTTTTCCAATTTTTTCACTTTCACTTTTATCTACTCCAATTGGTAATGCTGGATTTGTTTTTGGTTTTTTGAATTTGATGATTCATTGCCTAAATTGGAAGTTTAGGCAAATCTTCAGATTTATGTATAATTAATTGAAATATTAATCATTTTTGTTATTTAGTTGATGGATTAAATAATGAGAGGGAAAAGTAAAGCGAGGTGATGATAAAATTCATTTGTCTGTCAATCCTCTGATATTTATTGATGTTATTCATGAATCCCGACAGGTTCTGATCGCTTTCTTAAGTCCCTCTTTCATTACTGTTAATTGGTTCCTTTATTGAGTTACTTGGGTGTGTTTTATTTATTTTGTTCTCTGTATTTGAGTCTATTTTAATGGGCATATGATGAATATAAATTTGTGTAAATGGGTAATTTGCATCTGAATTTTGTTGATGTTAATATCACCTTGGAGAACTGATGCCCGCAATTTACATTGAAACCTTTTTGAGTCATGTTTTTTGGATCACAACCAAAGTTCAGTGATGTTATGACTGGGCATATGATGAATTTGAACTGTGTAAATGGGTAATTTGCATCTGAATTTTATTGATGTTAAAATCACCTTTGGAGAACTGATGCCCAAAATATCACTGTAGTATAGCAAACATTTGCATCCTTTTTTAAATTTGCTTTGATAGTGTAGTATGCTGTTTTGGTTTTCTTTCATTAAATTAATAATTTGATCCTTCACTAATTCCCTTACTCTGGCTCCCCTTACTACTTGTTGATCATGCTTTACAAAGTTGTGCTGAGATCGAGGACATGTTGTAGAAGAATATGTGCAAATGATGACAAACTAGACAGGGACATCAGATCTCCTAATTAGAGAAAATGCTGATTTGTCTGTGGGAATCTCTCTGATGCACAATTTATAACAAATTTGATTTAGTAAAAAAAATTGTAATTTAGTAAAATCAGTAAAAATGAAAATGATAAATTCAACGGATAATATGAAATAAAGAGTGTGGACTTGTAAGGAAATTGAGAAGCATGAAGTTCAAAAATGTTGATGGAATATTAATGTTGGAGTTCCCTTTTATGATCCAAAGCAATTAATATCCAAAATCTAATGGAATGCGAGGAAGGGTTGTAAGAAGTGATTTCTATGTGGATTTTCAACTATTAATACCCATGTATTGTTTGAGCACAATTTAACTGTATATATTAATATCCAAAACCTAATGGAATGATGTAAGGGTGGTAAATTTAATGTCAAAAATGGAGATGAAGGTTGATTCAAGTGTAACTCACTTTGGAAAGTTGTTCTTGTTAGCAAGTATGGCAACTGAATTTGTGGGTTGTTAGACGGGAATGTGGTATCTTGGCCGTCATATGCTTCTATGTGATGGCATGATATTTCCTCTTTGGAGTTATTGGTGGCTCAAAATTGGTTTAATAGAGAGTTTACGAGAAGAATTGAGCATGAATATCAGTTTTTGGAATGATCTTTGGGTGGGGAATACTTCTCTCCGTATTTTGTTTCTGCGGCTCAAATAAAAAAGAAGCAAAGGTGGGGGAGTTGCGGAGGAGGATGGCATTTTTTTTTTGTAAAATTGACATATATTTTATTGTTTGAGTTGTTGACTCCGAATGTGCTCTTGAGTAATTCAAAAGAGGTGGTGTTTGGATCTATTTGGAAAAGTCCGGCTCCGTTGAAGGTTGTGGCGTTTTCTTGGAGATTTCTCGTTACCAACCAAATCAAATTTGGCAAAGAGAAATGTTGTGAAAAACAAAAAAGAAACATCCTCTCATCTCTTCTTGCATTGTGACATGATTTTTCTGTGGCTAAATATTACTTTTATTATTCCTCATAATTTCTTCGTACATTTTGAATGTTGGAGTGCGGAGGTTTGGAATCTTTATGGGTGATATGGAAGATTAAGAACGTTAGAATTTTAAGAATTCTATAAAGGAGATTGATGACATAATTGACAAGGTGAAGGTCTTGTCTTGGTAATAGAGTTTAAATAGATTGAAGATTTCATCGTGCTTATTCTATGAATGGCATTGAACCCTTTGGATTGTTTATTGAGATAGTTTAGCTTTTTGAGGTTGAAAGGTTTTAGGTGTTGGGATTTTCCAGGTTATGCGACCCCATATTTACGGTGCTTTGGATTCTAACCTAATTTTGCTTAGTCGCTCTTCTTATGCAGCCTTTGAATAAATTTGTTGTTTAAAAAAAAAAAAATACCTCTGGTGAGGAAATTGAGATCCATGTAGTGTTTGAACATGATTTCCCAACCATAATGGTTACAATCCGCAACAAAAAAAATAAATAAAATTGTTGGGTATGATAAAATGTCTACTGGTATAAATATGGAGGCTATATGTATATTGGATAACTTAACAGGTTTTATGAGACCTTTGTTAATATGTGATGTGAAATTCTTAAATAACACATGAACAAACCTATTTTGTTCAATTCTCTCTTGGTTTCATCCATTTTAGTGGAATCAACATGTTAATATGCACAAAACATGAAAACTCATGGCTTGTTAAAACTTATGTACCAAATACTACATTATATCTTCCAGAACAAATTAAGTTGGATAAATTAAGTGTATAGTTGAATGAATTATAGCTGCCAAATGTGGTGCATTTGTTAATGAAGGTCCTTTCGAGCAACATCAGACAAACACAAAACTTGTTGAACCCAGATCACGGATGCATCCAACAAATTCACGCACCAATGAACAAAACTCAGATCCTATGCAAACAAACAAACCAATCACCACCGTAGCGTGTGCACCTGCGGAAAATAGGAATGTGGTTAGAGAAGTTGCTTTACACCCCAAACAAACTAACAACCCATTTGCCCAAAACCGAAACATAAAGATGACAACATCAAATGACCCATCAAAATACTTAACTGTTTGCATAAATCTAAAGACTGCGGTTCTCTACTCTTTGTAGTCATTGACTATGGATAAATATAAAAAATTGTGGTTTTTTTCTCTTTGTAGTCATTGACTATGAATGGAAAACTTTTTAGTTGTTTGGTTAGTTAGACGTTGTTTTAGTTCTGCCGAGTTGGCTCCTCATCAAAGTGTATTAATATAGGTTTAACTCGTAAAATTTGTTTTAAAGTGGATGGTACTATATTGTAATCCTTGAAATTTTTTTCTCTAATAAACGAGTTTGCTTTTTACTAGAAAGGAAATATACAAGGTTGTGAGATTCTCGAGTCTACATAGATTCGAAAAGGGTCTGTAGACTCGATTCGTAGACTCGTATAAGGATAAATAAATTTAACTTTAAAACATATGTAAGTGACACATAAATGATATATATACGCACACACACAAAAAGAATAAGAGATTTTTGGCTGATTTTTTTATTATTCTAATTATACTCTTAAACAAAATGTTTTTTTTAAAGAAAGATCATATAATAATGTTATGAATTTATAATATTGTTGGTGTAATTAAAAAAGTTGAGAATTTTTGTTATATTTGTTATATTATTGTTGTCATTGAAAGAGATAAATATGGTTTGTTGTGTTTGTTACATATGAAATTCACAAATATCTATACTTATAATTTTAATCTATATAACTTTTTTATATAAAATATTATTTGTAATTTACACACAAGATTTCTATAAAATATTGTTGGTAATCTACGCGCGTTAGCGGAATAAAAAGAGTGGAAAGACGGGGACTTGTTCGTCTTTATGTTAGTTTATAATAGAACACTAATTAACAAAAAAAATTAAAATTTCAAATTCCATAACAAACTTTTTAACAAAAAAACCTCATATTAGAGGAAGCAAATATATATACCAAAAAAATATAAAACATAGATGCTAATGACTTCAAATATCCAAAACTCCTTTGAAATCTTGTTCATCATTAAAATCACCACCATTGTCATTGTCACCATCATCTTCACCAACATCCTGACCATCATCGTCAAACTCAACCACAAATTAAACACCTTATTCATCATTAACCATAACCTAACTTGGATTATTTTAACCTCCACCTAATTCAACATTGCATTTACCACCACTTTGCACGTCATTATTAGCAACATTTGTTTCCATAATATTTCGATATGCAACAAGAGAATGTGGTCAATGAAAGAAGAAGAAAATATCGTCAACGAAGGTGGTGTGACCTGAATTCTTCTATCTTTGATGAGAATGAGAGTCTTGTTTTTAAATTGAGAGTGATATCGAAAAAGAAAATAGTATTCTAAGTTTTTTCCTTTCAACTTTTTTTTTTAATTTGAGGTTTTTTTTTCTTAAAAAAACTCATGGACTTATAAACTCGTCATAGACTCGCGAGTTTGTACGAGTCTACAAGAGTCTACCACAAAAACGATTATATGTGTGATTCCACTCGTTTTTGCCTTCTAGACTCGTAAACTTGTATGAGTCTACGAGTCTACTTGCGAGTTTGACAACCATGGAAATATCTATATGTTTTTTTGGTAAAATTGACAAGGAAAAAAAAGGGAAAAAAACAGGAACACTAGGAGCAAGGTTTGGTCTGGGCATCAAGCTTCAACATTATTTTCAATTTCCATGAAGGGATTTTCCAATAGGTCACATCTAACCTTGAAGAGCGTTTAAGTTTGGTCAAGAAATTCGTGCAATAATTCTATAAAAGAAATATACATTAAAGAGTTTCAAGTGAAGTAACAATATGTGATAAATTTGAAATGTACAACGGACTATTACTCTCTATCTTTATTAACGAAAATTATATATTTCCTATACAAAAGTTCTCATGAATTGGAATCAGGACAGTGTATTGTTGAAGAGAGAAATAAGATGATGGAATGGAACTATATCATCATTGATGATGTGTTCCTATACCTTAATCTTTGTTTGGTATATCTATTAACATGAAAAGTCCTTATCCTCTATAAGGAAAACATCAGGATGTACAACTGCACTTGCGAAATTTATAGCTCGTTGTAACTTCCGGTGGTCAATTACTTCAACATCAACCGAGAAGATTGAACTAACTGGTCGATGATCCGAGAGCTTATTTTCTGCACTCTGATACTTAAGTTGCTTTATTCCTTTTCCGAGCCACAATATGCGATCACACCTGCATAATCTTACGCATAATTATAGTGTCTAATTCATGCAACAACAAAAAATTCACATGCTTGCACTTACCATGCTGGAGCTCTTCTTTTTTCACCTTCTTGTGTGTTCTCACCCACATGTTTATCAGAGTTAAATTCATATTTGTATGTGGGTGGGAAGTTTATCAACCCCTCTTTCCATCCCTCAAATACATGTCCCTTACATAATTCATTGCTTAGCTGCAAATTAAGTGAAGCAATTAGAAATTCTCAAGGATCATGGAAAACAATTATATGTAGATTAACATTTGAATCTAAGTTTGGTATTAACACTTGAAACCACTTTGGCAACTCTAAACTTAGGCCTAGATAAAATTTGGAATATATCATATTGGAGACTCCAAGTTTCATATTTCTTACCTGATCGAATTTCATGAGCTCGTTCCACTTCTTTAGATCTACTAGCTTTCGAATCTCACCATCCGACATATTGATACGATAATTCAAATCCCCAAACCAGAAAATTTGACTGTTAGGAAAAAGCAAGTCATAAATGAATCCAAAATCTTCATTCACCATACTGATAAGCAATATATCTTAATCAAAAAGATAAATTAAGTGAACATGCAACTTGCGATCGAGATCAAATTCATGCAACTTGCTTTTGTTAAGCTCCTAAGATGATTGTCAAGGATAATTTTTAAAGTAAACCAAAACAGCTGACTTACTCATGTGATGGAATTTTCTGTGGTTGATCTTTATCAAAGACTGATGAGAAACGAGTGCGTTGTAGAATTTCATGAACATCTGAGTTTCGTCTTTGTTCCGCTCCATCTTTCTGACCTGAAGCCAGATGGGAACAAACAAAGCACATACGTGACTGAAAAACAGACATGCTAACTGAAACAGACCCCTGCATCAGTGATATTTTGTTACCACATATATGAAGGTTAAAATGAGCATGTTCATACTATAAATGCACACATATAACGAGTCTTCTTATGATCAACATATAAAATTGCAAATTTGATATACACCATCGATGGATTTAGTCTTTGAATCAAGATCAAATGATTTGTATTTGAAAATCTTATTTAATGAATCAAATATGAGATATACTATCTTAATCTAACGACCGAGATCTATCATCTATAAGATATTTTGATCACATGCAATTTGTGAACAAGTACCCTGCCACAACATGACATGATGTACCCAAAACTGTGCAACCTAAACATTTTATGGTGCCTTTGTTAACATTTGATGAGAAACTCATAGACAGCACATGACACATGAACCAACATATTTTGTTCAATTCTCTTTTGGTTTCATCCATTTTATGGAATCAACATGACCTTAATTTTGTTCTATTTAAAAATGCACAAAACATAGCACAATCCTCAAGGTTTGTTAAAAATTATGTACCAATGCTACCTTAATATCCTGGAAGACATTAAATATACACCTATACTATGATAAATAATGTTAAATTCAATATAAAAAAGGTGCAACATTACCTTGTTTCCCATGTAGCCCATAAGACCAACGCCAACTTGAGAAACTTTTAAATGATGAACATGCCTTCTTAGCTTTCTTTGTACCCAAACAGACACATATATTCCTACCATTTGCTTGCTAACAATCCGAACATACTTAGGTTGTGATTTCATACTAATGATTCCATTAGCATCTTCATTATTTCCTAATTCGGAGAAAGTGTCGTTATCTTCATCAGATAACATGTCAGATACATCAAGAATGGAATCAAATACTTGAGGCACTATTTCCTGTTGTTTTTCGCTCCATAACAAACTCAAATTTCCAGAACTTTGGTGTAAACTTTTCATTTCAAAACCATACAAGGAAGCAGTATCTGAGGTGCTTTGTACTCTGCGCAATTTCGGAAATGAATCAACATGATGGATTGGATCTAACCGAAGTTCAGGCCAATCAAGTATAGTTTGAAGATCAATGTCATATATTTTACTCAATTGAAGATTCTTTTCTATAGAAATTATGCTTTTTATTTCTTCCTTCTTGTCTAAAGCACTATCTAGTGGATTAATTTGTGTATCAAAAGAAGAATTTCTTCTAATAGGAGAAGGAGGGGCACTATAGCTTTTCTTTTTACTTCCGGGTTCCAAAGATTTGTTTAGAGTTCTTCTAATGATTGCATCCCATTTTGAGATTGGTTTACAATCCTCTGCCCCAAACACATTTCCAGCATTCAATGGAACAACCTCTTGG
>Ga0099826_10000435_pt1 | contig 19935 bp, 11 predicted proteins | sample Mtrugardesep15_FD_76830 | JGI IMG/M metagenome (GOLD analysis project Ga0099826, IMG submission 76830) | Root nodule microbial communities of legume samples collected from California, USA - M. trunc garden sep15 | ecosystem: Host-associated > Plants > Roots > Nodule | place: USA: California... | reverse complement strand
GAATAAGTCATTCCCATCCTTTGTGCTGGGAATAAAAAATGGGATAATATAGTTGAAAATAATTATCGGATATAATTAATTCCTTGGAACCTTTTTGTATGCATGTGTACCAAACATTGGAATAAATAGTTCCCATCTTACATTCCCATGAACTTAATTTATAGAGGGGAAACAAACGCCTCCATATGTTTTTTTTTTTAGGTAGTTTAGTGGCGAATTCAGCTCATAAGGTGAATAAGTGAGGTGTCCGAGGTTCGAACTCAACCCCTGCATATAATAATGTATTATCCTACCAACTGAGTTATACTCACGGGACTCACATAGATACTATGTGATACCGTGTTTTGTTTTGATTTTGGGTTAAATATGTATATCAGACTGTGTCCTATTCTTATTCGATTTTAAAATCTAAAATGTTTTAAAGTTTTTATTTTTTTTTTTATCATGTGTAAATTTGTATATTTTATATTAAAAAAAAAATTATCATGTGCAAATTTACACATGTTAAAAAGTTTAAAATAGAAGTTTTGTATTGAAATTTGTACATTTAATATTAAATATAAACTTTTGAATAAATAATTGTTGTTTTCCAAAAAAATTTACTATTGTTAGTTGTTTTAACATCTGCAATGTTGCACATGTTAGACAAACCATTTATATTAAATATATAACATTTTAATAATACTCTTAAAAAAACATTTTAATAATTAATTGTTAGTTTTTGTTTTTTAAAAAAATTAATTGTTAGTTTTCAATAAAAATTTGTTAATTTTAGTTGCTTTAACACGTGCAACACTGCGCATGTTAGACAAACATTTTTTTTTTGAAAGATTGTCTTTAGATGTTTTGGAGGTTTTTATGGAGTATTTATGTCGTTTTTATTCCATAATCCAAACTACATATGACGCGTGAAAAATCAAATAGGATGAGAAAAGAAAGAGACTATAGATTTTCATTAAAATAAACGTGGGCTGTTTCGTATTGGCCCAACCTATCCGGGCAGGTTTGGTTTTGAGAATTTATTTTCCACCTTGTTGCTTATCGTGTGTCCTCCAAAAATTTCAAAATACCTCATTTGAATTGTGTAATTTGAATTTTGTCAAAATCTATAATTTAAATTATAATTGATATAAAGGTCTTTGCTAACCATTGTACTATCCCAAAAAATTGTTCGTCCTCCTAGCATCTTTGTGGTTTATTCAACTGTTTATTTGGTCTAGTTGTTCCTTCAAGTCAAACATTGTGACATCAACGTGTACCCTGAACATTAGGTTTTCCTCTGTTGTAGTAAACTGCAACTAGCATGGAGTTTACATCTATTCGATATGTGTCTATGATTTTATGATGTGATTTGCGTATGAACCAAACACACTAATTTATAGAAGTTTATGTGTGTTAGAGAAGTTGTCAGTACGATTTGAACCACAATAAAATCTTGTATTTGACTGATCCAGATTATATAATATGAATTGTATCAAACCCTTCAAAACACAAGTTTTAGTACATGCTTGCAACATTTCGGATTACGTGATAAAAAAATCGAAATAATTTCGGATTATATAATTTGAACCGGTCCAAAATATAGGTGGTATGTTGGTCAACAAGTCTCACTGGTTCCATGCATGTTCCATGTTTTTTATTGGATTTATATTGTTGATTGTGTGTTTAAACTCTCCCTTGACTCGCTATAGTCTATGTTTTCAGTATTCTTATAAATACTCAGTCATTCTTCACAATTTCTCATTCCAACTGATATTCTTTTATTTTATTGAATTTATAACGTTAGTTCTCATAGTACATTTGAAAAAATCTTCGAGAATTTATTTCCCCACTCTTCATATATCTCATGCACCCTCCGAAGGATTGCCTTAGATAAACACTTGTTGCTCCACAAATTTATTATTTGCCACACCCGATCTTTTATGAAATTAAAAGTTTCCCCTTGTTTCTCCCAAGAATGGAAGGTGGCCCTAAGTACTTGTCAGTGCCTAACACAACTTAAACATCTAGAATATTGGTGATAAAGTTTTGAATGGTTGGAGAAACATTTTTTTTGTTTTGGTAGACTAATTAATTGTGCTTCATGCACAAATAAAATATGCTTCATGGTTTGCGTCATATGGGAATAATTCGAGCACCCCTACGAATATAGGTTGCATGAATATCACCACTATCCCAAACACGACGGATAAGGGATGAAAGTTTCTCTACATATATAATGAATTAGTATGGAGGTAACTGGTCTCCCTATCTTAATCATCTTCTGGAATGAATGGTCCAAACATCTCATTATTTACAATGATTGAATAATCAACAAAATCAACATGTACTGTTATCTTCCACTCCACCCGTTGTTGTGAAAAATCCCATATTTTTCATAATCACTCTCAAGTAATCCCAATCAATATTGTCACATGTAACCAAAAAAATCAATATTGTCACATGCTTTGCTAATATTAAGCTTGATGACCACACACTCTTCGTTTCCTTTTTTTTCATTGTCTTCATGAAATGCATTATATCAATACCCACCATAGTGTTGTCAAGTATCAATCGACCCATAACAAAGGGATAGATTGTCAGATATGCATTTTGGGAGGGTAACTTTCAATCTATTTTCCAAGATTTTGGAAAGCAGATTATCGAAAACGTTACACAAAGAAATTGGGCGTCAATCCCTCGTAGTCTTTTGTACATCACCTTTGGGAATAAAAGCAATATTTGTCATGTTGAGCATGGTCGAAAATGACCTTTTTTTATGCCAAGAGCAGCATTCGCAAAAAATATCATCATTTTCATACATTCCAAAAACGATGATAAAGTCTTGGATTAAATTCATCAGGATCTGGGAGCTTATCCAGATGCCTAGAAAACATGATTTCTTTAAACTCATCCTTAGTAAAAGGGACCATGAGTATAGCATTATCTGAATCAGTGATTAACGGCTTGATAACTAATCATCGATTAGCGGGTACTTACCTTCTTCTCGAATAATTCAACAATGTACTCTTTAGGTTAAGCAGGGCCTTTTCTGAGATTTTGATGGCCTAGGGTGAACCTACAATTTGGATCCTAACTAATAAATATAAATATATACATCAAACTTGATACAAAAAACTAAGTAATTTTTTTAGGGCCTAATAAACCCCTTAAAAAAAACAAATTCAGACACAAATTTCGTGCTTATTTTTTGAAGCCTAAGGTGATCTCCCTCTTCACCCTACCTCATATACGGCCATGAGTTAAAGTGCACATCTCAGGTTTGTTTGTTACATTCATCCCATTTACATCTTCAAAGGAAACAATATGGTTTGCCTTCTTTAAATCAAATATCATTTCATCAATATGGCTAAAGACGAGTGAAAAAAAAAAGTTAAACCACATATATACTAAGACTGGGAAATACTAACAAGCGTGATGACTAAATAAAATATCATTTCATCGTACTCTTGATCCACAAAAATTCAAATCTTCACAATATTAATTCATGGTCTAGTTAGGTTGACTTAAATATCGGTTGGCATGCATATTAAGTTTTGAACGTTTTCATGGTTGTGGAACCTAACTTCATTAATTAGTATGATTATGAAGGTGGAATACATGTACTTTAATGCGTTGTTTTTCATTGTAGTGTGTAGGTATTCCTTCAGACCGGTCAAAAATTATTGTACTCCCTTGATCTTTAGATAAAATTTAGAGTCATTCAGTAAATAATGTATCTAATTTATTAAATGAATTTAACAGTTGATTTTATCTTATACTACTAATAAAGACCAAAGTAGTAGCATGTGGGTAATTTACGGTTCAACATGGACGCACTCATGCATTTTTTTTACTATGATTTCTAGCATTTCACTCTCGATAGGAAGGACATAGTCCCTAATTAAACTAGGAGATAAAATTTAAAAGTATTGGGCTCAGCCCTCTTCCTGTACCAAAAAAAAAAGAAATTAAAAGTATAATTTGATAAAAAAAATCGTGACCAAAAAGAATTTCAATAGCATAACATATATAAAAAATTTAAGAAATTATTATATACAACTAAAGTTAATATTATGAACAAATTTAAATAAGACCGACATTTATTCATGAAGTTGCACTCGTCGTTATTTCAGAGTTAAAAATTTAAAATTAAAATCGTTAATTATCATATCAAAGGTAAATTTTTTAAGAATCTCATCTATTTTTGGTGTGTTAATTATCATATCTAGGGAAAAGTTTATAAGAATTTCATTTTTTTTTAAAACTCCGATTCGTTGAGAGAATGAGAGCATCTCTAATAAATAATCTTACTTAATAAGAATCGGAGAATGTTGTCAAATATATTGGTTAAACATATAAAACAAGTAAATTTTTATAAAAAAATGATAAAAATGGTGTAATCATTACTTGATCAAAAATAACAACATATAATTCCATTCTTAAAAAAAAACATCGTTATATTTTAAAGTGGTTAGGAAAGCTCAAGTTGCTTAGTAGTTAGAATTTACTTTTTAAGGTGAATATATGTGGTGTTTGAAGTTTAAATATAATAATACAAGGAATGTTAGAGACACACTCTCTTTTCAACACTCACTTTAACACTAATTCTTTTATGAGAAATGTTAACTTGTGTCTTTGAAGCATAAGTTAAAAAGTTAAATGTAGAAAAAACATCTTGAAAATTGTGTATTCAATGCATTAAAAGTTTCAAAAGTTTTATTTTTTATATAAAAGTTATTTTGAATTTCCATTTTAAGCTCCTTAATTTGTGACCTTAGGTCACAAGTTATCATGACCATTTTTTATTGGATAAAATCAATGTATGACTCACCACTTTAAGTAGAACCCTTTTTCAAAGTGTGAGACCCATCATAATTTAAATCAATTAAAAAATAAATGTTATAAAAAAAATGCTTTTAACACTATTCTAATAATACCATTGCACTAGAAGTTGTAAAATCAATTTTTCACAAATTTAACAGGTCCTACCCCCTCCGATCCTTTTTAAAGTAGATAATTAATTTCTTAAATTAATTGAATAGTTCGGTTTAGATTTTAGATTAGATAGATAAACTATTTAATGCATCTAAAAAATTAATTAATTTTTATAAATAAAACCAAATAAATATATTTTTAATTAAAAAATTTAATTTCATTGACTTGTTTGACCCAAAGTATTGGTTAGCATGACATACCCCGTCCCGTATTAATAGGAAGGCAAAAATATGAAGATTCGTGAAATGGGTTAACCGACACGTCAGTGAATACACACATGTTGTTGAACCATACTAACGACGTGTCAGTTACATCTAAAACCCCAGAAGTACACACTATCAGAATCACGCGCTTTTTCCACGAAATCACAAAACACAACACACTCTCACTACCCGACACGTGGCCCTCACTTCCACGTGCTCCTCCTAACTCACAAAAAATCAAAACTTTCTTCAACGACGCCGTCTCATTACACCAATCAAAAACGCCATCGTTTTATACCCCAACTCAAACTTAACTTAAAAGAACCCTCTCACGCAATAATATCAAAATTTTAGAAAATTCGTTCACCTCTTTTACGTTCCATACCCTTAAATATTCATTCATTCATTTTTTTTTTCTCTCTCTTTCTCTTTCTCTTTTCTGTGTTTTTTCTTTCAGTTTCAACGGAAACACACAACACCATCAAATCAAAACAACCTGCGTAAGGTAACAACATTAAAAAAAAAAAAAAAAACATCATCGTTGCAAACATCATTATTATTATTATTTCTGAAAACAAAGAAAAGAAAAAAGCACTATGGAAACTATGTGTTTAAAAACTGGGATTGTTCCTTCGATCTCCATTGGTGGATCTTTAGACACACGCGATACACGCGCCACCGCATCTACCGTAAGTGCGGTGGGTCGTGAAAAACCTTCACAAAAATCATTATTTTCTAGATTTTCATTTAGATACCCATTGGAATCTCTATGGCCACAACGACGGAACAGAACGTTCAGTGGTTTGTCTCTCGACGACGCCGTTTTGGAAGATAATAGAGAAACAACGAAAACCACCGTTAGAGATGACGGTGAGGATGGTGGGGAGGGGCAGAGAGAGAATTGGGTTTTGAAGATTTTGCACGTGAAGAATGTTTGGAAAGGGGAGCAAGGGAATCATGAAAGAGAAGGAACTATTGTTGAGAATGATGAAAACAATGGTGATGATGATCAAGTTTGTGATACTTGTGCGGTTGATAATGATGATGACGAAAAAATAGATGATTTTGAATTTGATAGAAACTCGTTTTCAAAAATGTTGAGGAGGGTTTCTTTGGCTGAAGCTAGATTGTATGCTCAGATGTCACACTTGGGAAGTTTGGCCTATTCTATACCAAATATCAAGGTAATTTCATTTGAGATCTTTGTTTTGATTTTTTTTTATTTTTATTTGTGCTTTTTGGTTTTTAAATTTTGGATCATTCGGAAAAGTTAAAATGTTTTTTAGTTGATTATCTGAGATGGCTAGTTTGTAAATTTTCATTCATGGGTTTTGAGGTTTCAGATCTATTTTGTTTTTATGTGATCTAGATGATATGTTCCAAACATTGATCAGTTGAAGATTCCTTTGTTTATTTTTTTTTCTTAGCTTAAAAGGGGCTGATTTGAAATGCCAAAGTTTGTCTTTTAATTTTAGCATGGTTAGAAATTGCGCAATTACAGCTGCATTTGCTTGCATTTTGCCATAATATCAAGGTTTGTGGTTGCGCAATTTACTACGTGTTGAATTGATTATGGATAGGTCTAAATAAGGTTTTAATTCAAAACCCTGGTTAGGTTTTCGCTTAAACTTGATGAGGCAATGGGGCAATAATCCGAATCTTTTGTTGGAAATGTCTTGTAACAGCTGTTTCATTTCAGTAGCTAGTGTGCTTTTTTACAACTATGGAATGTTCATTGCTTAGGCTAGGTGATTGATCTTTGGCTTGGGATTCGGTTGCATTTTTGCAATTGAAATTTGGAATATTTATTTGTTAAGCTCTGCTCTTGATTTTTGTTCCTATTATATGTTCTGAAAGGGATCAACAAATCTAGAATCTGATTTCCACAAAATGCATATGAAACTAATTTATATTTGGAAATTTGATTATTTAGCCAGGGAAACTCTTAAAACATTATGGTCTGCGTTTTGTAACTTCATCGCTAGAGAAAAAAGAATTGGCAGCAAAATCTGAGAAAAATCCTCAGGAAGTCGAAACTAAAGAGAAGCAAGAAGAAACCAAGGAGCCAAATAATGGTGGATATAGGATAAGTGCAACAGCTGCTTATAATATTGCTGCGTCTGCTGCATCTTATCTTCACGCACAGACAAAGAGTATACTTCCATTCACTTCTTCAAATGCAGCGGCCGGTGAAGGAAGCAATGAAAGCCTTAGCATGATGAATACAGAAGTGGCATCTTTGATGGCGACTACTGATTCAGTGACAGCAGTGGTTGCGGCGAAGGAGGAAGTAAAGCAGGCAGTTGCAGATGATCTAAACTCAACTAGTTCATCACCTTGCGAATGGTTCGTCTGCGATGATAACCAGAGTGGTACTAGATTTTTTGTTATTCAGGTAGGCGAGATCAATTTTTGTTCTTTTGCTATATAAATTATACTCATTGGTTGCAGCTAGTAAGTTGCTGTTATTTGTGACCGCTAAAATTTGATAAAACGTTATTATGTAGGGTTCGGAGTCATTAGCATCTTGGCAAGCAAACCTACTTTTTGAGCCAATCAAATTTGAGGTAATTTGCTGATGTTGCATACTATAGGTTTTTTTTGTTACTATTGTCGTAGGGGAAATTTTTCTTTTTTCAGTATGAATAAATAGTTTTGAATCTCTCTTAAGTCTTGAAGTGTACTAACTAGTTTTTAATTATATTCCGAAAATGACTAATGATGTACACATTTTTTTTCCCAGGGTTTGGATATCCTTGTGCACAGAGGTATATATGAGGCTGCTAAAGGGATATATCTACAGATGTTGCCAGAAGTTCATGCTCACCTAAAATCTCGAGGTTCTCGTGCAACTTTTCGTTTCACTGGACATTCCCTCGGTGGAAGCTTGGCACTACTTGTAAATCTCATGTTGTTCATAAGACAAGAAGTACCAATCACCTCTCTACTTCCTGTGATAACATTTGGTGCCCCTTCCATCATGTGTGGAGGCGACACTCTACTTGCAAAGCTTGGCCTGCCGCGAAGCCATGTGCAGGCAATTATAATGCACAGAGACATAGTACCGCGAGCATTTTCTTGCAATTACCCTGACCATGTTGCAAAAATCTTAAAGGCTATCAATGTGAACTTTCGTAATCACCCATGTCTCAATAACCAAGTAAAGTCCTGCACTCCTGCATATCCAAAAAGTTTGTTTTTTCTTTACTGATAGGCCAAATATTCAGTCTTTTTTTAAGTTATGTAACACATTTCATATAAGCTTATGACTTATGAGTTACTTTTTTGTGATTTTTTTACTGCAGAAGCTACTATACACACCAATGGGTGAACTCCTGATTCTTCAACCAGATGAGAAATTTTCACCAAGCCATAATCTTCTGCCACAAGGCAGTGGTCTATATCTTTTGCATTGTCCTTTGTCAGAACCTAATGACACAGATAAGAAGCTCCGAGCCGCAAAGTTGACGTTCTTGAACACACCTCATCCACTTGAGATATTAAGTGACCGATCTGCTTATGGATCTGGAGGAACCATACAAAGAGATCATGACATGAACTCTTACTTAAAAACAGTGAGAAGTGTGATTCGCCAAGAACTTAACCAGATCCGTAAATCGATGCGAGAGAAAAGGCGCAAGGTATGGTGGCCTCTTGTATTACCGCGACGAGTTGATACCAGCATTGTCGTTGGGAGGTCCATGGTATCGGTCAATATTGGCCAACGCCAGTCACCGTTCTCTGGCATTATGAAGACAGGAAGAGAGTCCTTAAAAAGGTTTAGTAGGCTTGTTGCATCCCAACACATGCATTTATTTGTGTTGCTGTTTTTCCCTGCTAGGATGTTAATAGTGGGGGCATATAGCTTGATTAGCCTTAGATGAATGATATGAAATGATTCATATTTTTTATTATGAGGCAGGGAAAAGTGTATAAAACAAGGGCACATGGTTAGCTGAATGTTAGGTGATTCTTTATTCATTGATTTCAAAATTAATATGTTGTCTCGCAAGAATCCTGCTTGTAGAGGAATATTCTTCATATATTTTAGTAATATAGTAAGATAATTTGTATTCAAGTGATGCTTATATAATTATATTGATTCAATACTTTATTAATTGGCGAGACTTTTATAAGTATTTCTCCATTGATCCTGGTTGTCTCAATCAAGGGAAGGTATAAGAAAGATTGCCTACCTTTGTACCAAAAAATAAAAGAAAGAAAGATTGCCTACCCTTTTTCTGAGCAAGACACTAAACTCATTATTTTTAGACATTATTAAGGGTCCAGCTCAATTTACCTGTTATTATAGTTAGGTTAATTTAATATTACGTATTGAAATTGATCAATAAGCAGTTGCAAGTCACTCCACCTTGGTCCGCCATTGGAGCTATTTCACACTAGGGGTTCCACTATTAAATTAAAACTCTCACCTAAAATCCAGAAAAACATTTTTTGCACTTACCATTAAATTTGGTTGCACATGTAGTTCAGGTGAGATAACCTTTAGACAAGATTTATGATTTTGTTTTAGATTATATTTCAAATATGGTTTCACTTTATCATCAAATTAAAATTAAAAAAATATGTAATGATTTTTAAAATATTATATGTAAATATTATTGATTTTTAACATCAGTTTTTCCAAAAATAGTTTTACAAAAAGAAAGGGATGATTAGTCAAAAAAGAACACGTTGGGGGACCAAGATATGACTCATGTGTTACGTGTGTTGCATATTCTAGATAGACACTTTTTGTGTTACTTGAAAAAGTGAAAGATGAAATCCTTACCTTGCAAGATATAGGTAGATAAAGAGAGACACTGACCATTGATGAAAACGATGCAGATTCTCTTGTATCTTTCTTCAGACCAAATTCATATTTTTTGCACTTCACATGTCAAACCAAAATAAGAAGTATCCGACAAATTTGGAACCAGATTCTTTCGTCTACTCAACATGCTCAGGTCTTAATTATACGGCTAGTTTTTTTCACTCACAAACAAAACCGTCCAACAAGTTGCTTTGCTTCATTGCCTATCCACTAACACAGAAATATTTGGCGGCATTACTTGACTACATCTACATACACGTCCTTTAGATATGGTCAAATAAACCTCTTTTGAGGTTTTTCTTCTTCACCATTTTTCTCAATAATATTTTTTTAAAAATAACCTTTTGGCACAAAGCGGTGCCTGTCTCGAAGGTTCGAGTTCGGGAGCAATTTGCTGATCAAATTCTTTGAATGAATAGTTTAATATAATAATTATGTTTCGTTACTTAAGAACATTGTAACATTTATTTATTTATTTTGACAAAAGGACATTGTAACATGGTAGGGACTAAGTAGATAATATATTGGTGTAATTAACATGGTATGTACTAAGTAGATATTATATTGGTACTTTCGGTTTTTTTTCTTCTTCATGTTTTTGATCGATTGATACGAATGGTGGGTCACTGCATTCTTGCTTTAGTCGTCAAGATAGCTATGTATATATCGACAACTGTTTTTAGTGGCATTATTAAGCAAGTAGTTATCAAGATTCAAAATATTGATGGTGGCTTCATTGTACAAAGTTGCATGTGGAAATCACACATTATTTTGAGGAAGGGAAGGAGGTTATTGGGTCGGAGAGAAATAAAGAAAGCAGTTGGAGTTTTGGCCAATTGTTGGGGGAATCAAGCTGGAAAGTGACTTGTTTTGCGTTTAAAATCATGTGAATATATTAATTCATTTTCATAAATATATAATTATTATGGTTGATATAAAATATGTACAATTTGCAATTAACAGTTGCATTCACTTGAAGTACCGTTGTCTTTTGACATGCATGATTGGATGATTATTTTAAGATACCACTCAGATTACGTGCATGCTTTCCACATTGCAGTAACGTCCATATAAAATATAAGGTTTATGTAGATATTAAGTGGAACTCTCTGGAGAAAGATTGAGTTTGGTGCTTCCCTTGAGCCAATGCGGATTGCTTGTTGTGGAGGTTTTGATTTGAAATGAACAAGGGGTGCTTCTCAAAGGCTTGTTCTTTGGTAAAGCTAACGATTTTCAGCAAATAGAGGTTTGTTTGGATTAAAAGATTGTTGTGAATTATCTCAGGGATAATTGAGTGGGGGCTGAGCTAGCACTCCTGCGAAGTTATGTATTTATGTATTTGGTGATTAAGCAAACATTAATATGTTGTATGCTGTATTTGAGTTTGCAGAATCATGTGCACATATGCAATGCTGCTCAGCACTGTAAATACTGTGATCATGCCGTGACATCGATAACCCAACCATTTTTTCAGGAAACATGAGTGTGAATCTTCAATTTTTAAGGGATAAAAAAAACTAGGCCTCAATGTTGTCAATAGCACTCTAATTTATCAATTTAAACCCAGAGAATAGCAAAATGTAGTTCCTCACAGTACGAAAAAGAATGGGACATGTGGACTTTTTTCAGTCAAATCCTAATAGACTTGCACCATGAAAACTAAAGCCAGTATGATCAAGATCTCATGGAGAGAAAAGTATTGTTCCCTTCCATCCCACAATCTCCATCCGTTTGATCCTATGTTTCACTTCCATAGAGTCGTAGGACCGATACTTCTCTGAAATATGCCTTTTGAGACACTGGTTGATGTATTCTTCCAGTGTAGCAAAAACCTATTGACTGTTGTAGAAACATTGTTTTGAATGCTAAAAGGAGAGTGCTTCAAAACGAGAATAGCTGGAGCAATGAAAGTTAAGTTGACGGTTCCAGCCCTCCAATCTCAGCGATTCTAATCACTGTTTTAGACTTATTGTAAAACCGTTTGAGGAGGAAAGTGCTCCAGAATCACACAATTTTAGGTCAACCGTTAAGTTTATTCCACATGTTAGTTTTTTATTAGAGAACAGTATGAGCAGCACCTAAATAATTGGTATAAGAGTTTTATCCAAACAAAAGAAAACCAGAGAGTAGCACTCTAAGAAAAAGCAAATGAGTACCTTTTATAATTTATAGCATAATGTATGTATACCTTTGAATACAGAAAGGTAAATGGACTAATTATTTTATTCAAGTAAACTAAGGCGATTACATTATGTTTGCACAACAGGACACAGGATACTCTTGGTAAATCAATACCGTGTGATGCTTTGATAGTACATTTCTCAAATTGCACAGACAAGTATCTCGACTAGAATGGGAGGCAAAAACTGAATCAGAGATCAAGTTTACCTGCCAAGTACCAAGAGTGTATTGCAAGGCTTCCAAATGACATGATGTTGGCAAGGGAAGATAACCCATGAATCATACCAAACTTCTTATTCATCTTTGCAAGCTTTGGGTTTTTCTTTGCAACTTCGACATTTTTTGACCACCCAACTTCCTCTCCAATACTATTCTCTCTCTCCACTTTATGCCTTTGTTTCATCATCTGTATCAGGAAAACAAATGGTTGCTTTATTTATAAACAATAGAAGTGAGCAGCAACTATTGGTAGCTTAACAACATAAAATGTTGTCATGACTTAACCAGAGATATGATTCAAGGTATGTTTGAATTAAAGTTTGAAAACTTACGTTGGACTAAACCTCATTTTGCAAACATAATTTTGGCTAAAAATAAGCTTGCTGTAACATGATTTATGTTAGGGTACTTTATTCTGAAACACATATTTGATCAAATGAAATTTATTTATTTATATGATACTAATCAAAAGTACTTCCAAATGTGTAATTACCGACAATGTTATGAGTATTGTAATCTAGTATAACATGTATAGGGTAAAATGATAAGTGAAATATCACCAACAACCACCAAGCATTACCCCCCACTAAGTGGGGTCGGCTACATGGATCAAATTGCGCCATAATGTTCTATCTGAAACCATATTTGGATCCAACTCATTAACCTCTAAATCTTTCCTAATAGTTTCTCTTATAACTTTTCTAGTTCTTCCTCTACCTCTTCTAATCTGACTCTCATCCATCTGATCTACTCTTCGTACTACAACATCTATCGGTCTTCTCTCTACCTACATGCCCAAACCACCTAACCTATTTTCTACCATCTTTTCTACTATAGGTGCTACCCCAACTCTCTCTAATGGTGTCATTCCTAATCCTATCTCGTCTAGTCTTAACAGTTACCACTCATTCAAGGCAACATCCTTATCTCTGCTACACTTGATTTTCGCATTGGTTCTTAACCGCCCAACACTTCGTACCATACAACATCACCGGTCTGACTGCTGTCCGATAGAATTTGCCTTTCAATTCAAGTGGTACTTTCTTATTGCATGTATAGGCAAAATGGCAAGTGAAATGTCCACAATGACAAAGGAAAAAGGCATCAACCCTACTTTTGTGTCGACCGATTTGAAGCCAAACCAAAAAACAAATCGAACAAAAAGTCAAATTCAGTTTAGCGTGAAAATGAATTTTGCTCCTGAACATTTGTTGTTATTGTTGAAAAAAAAAAAAAGTGCTGCTGTTACATCAGTGCAGGTTTGGGGGAGAGAACCAAAGAAGTTAGAACAGGAAATGCGAAAGCAGAGAGAAGAAATTAAAAACTTATACATTTCAAAAAATATACCAATGGTTAAGGAAAACATTACTTTTAAACAGTCTTCATTTAAACTTATGCAATACAAGCAATTATCTTCACTATTCTGGCAAATACTCGGCTTAATTTTGCATAATATTTCACCATACATATTTGGTAAAGTAATTGAATTATACAAACAAAAATAAAAATGAAAGAATCAACAAAAGGGATCAAGCTTTAGTGAAAGCACAAAAGAGAACGTTTAACTTTTAAGTTCTATTCCAACACAAAAGAGATCATTTAGTGAATGCAGTTCCTTCAAAAACTCAATTCCATCCCTCTAATTACTAACAGGGATCAACATTTAAGGCCAGGCCTTAGTTGATTCGCTTGCAAGAGCAATGCAAACATGTTTATAGAATTTCGACATGGCAAGACGACAAAAAAGTACGTAAATGATTTTATCTTCTGACAAAAATCAGAAAGGCACCACGTTGCACCATTGTAGAAACCAAGCATATCCCCTAGGGGGGAGTTGGAACATAGAAACTAGAGCGACAAGTGTAAAGAGGTGTTAGAAAAAGCTTATTTGAACTTACAAGTATTTACAAATACCTAGTGTTTGAAAAAGCTTATCGATTATAGATATCTCTATAAGGGTCTGTTTGTATTGGCTTTTTGAACTTGCCGACCGGTATAAGTACTCATGAGATGGTTTGATAGAGCTTACGGAAACATCTTTATGGCATGTCTATAAGTTGTTTTAAGGTTATTTCCATAAGATCTCCAGGATATCTTATGAAATGTCTATAACTTATTTTAAGTTTATTTCCGTTAGAAATAACGTATGCATTCCCTAATAAAACTTATGCATAGATGCTTAAGTAAGTTATTCCTCCAAACATGGCCTAGGTAGTTTCCAGCTTAAAGTAAGCTTCGCTTAATAGCTTAACACCTTATACAGAGGTTATACCCGTCTTTTCTCATTATTCTTCTGCATGTAAGATTAGCACTCTTATTTGATCTATTTAACCAAACTCACCCTAAATTACACAAATACTCAAGTAGCTAATCTAAAAAGTATGATAATAAAAACTAAAAAATAGAATGAAAAGCAGAATTGTTGAGAAGAGCAATTAAAAATACCTCAATGGTCATGGGTGTAAAGACGAACAAATTGGTGAGATTGAAAGCAAGAGCAGAGATCAAGAATCCAAGTTGGTATCTTTCACTAGTGGAAGAAGTTTTCCACGGATGAAGATAACCAAAGGAAGCCACAGTGACAGCAATACAAACACCAACCATTGAGAAATAAGCCGGAAACATCTTGCTTTGAAGATTACCAAATTGATGCCTAGGCAAATTCCTAAACACGATAAATTGACAGTAATTAGTACTAAAGACGGATTAAATGATTAATTGATTGATGGAATTGAAGAGTGTGTACTTGAACATGATGATACCGCCGATGAAGGTTACCCATAGAGCGGCGCCAAAAGCGATGGAGAAGCCGAGGAGATGAGCGAGTTTGAGGTAAGTGGAAAGAGTGGTGGATTTTGATCCGAATGTTTCTGGTGAGAAAATTACTCCGATGGCTAAGAAAACTACCGCGGTTGTTATTAGAGTGGCTCTACCCATTGATAACGGTGGTTGAATTGAAGAAGAAGCCAAGTGAGATGCTTTTTGTTTGTTAACTCTTTCAATCTACCAAACCAGATTCCAGCGCTCGTTGGTTTCGATTGACTAAATGATCTTCGGTTCGGTTGGTTTCTAGAACGTTTCGCACCTAATACAGCTACCCCATATTAAATTGGGGTTCAACAAAACTGAAAAACCAAACCAAACCGAACCGAACTGGTTTGGTTTGGTTTTTATACTGTTAATTCAAACACAGTTCACAAACCTGAACCAAACCCAGGATGTTGGTTCACAAACCCGTTTTTATTTTATAATATGCATATTAGTAAGATTAAAAAAATGAGAATAAGATGTTTTCTTACATATTTATGTCATAATACATTGTCTTTTCTTGTTAGTATTTAATAGTAAATATGAAGCTCATCAAGTTATTGAGATTTTAGAAAATCTGATGGACATTAATTTTAATATATAATATTAGTAATAGATAAATAGGGTTCACTACCTCAAAAAAGAGAGAAGATAAATAGGGTTCACCTTGTAATAATAAAAAACACATATATATTGAAGAGGATAATATAAGTCTCTCTTCCTCTTCTTCAACTATATTTTTGTTCTTGTTTTGAGATGGTATACAATTCTCATTAATCTATAATTTTTTACAAGTTGTTACTTTATAATTAATATGTAAATAAATATTGATTTTTGTATCGATGATTATGTAATATACTGTAAAAACTCCATCAATTAGAATCAATGTTTTATATATTATAATCAATTCCATAAATTTATTTAGAAATGACGAGTTTTTGAAAAAATTATGTGAACCAAGGCTTTTTCGGTATTATGATTAAATATTAAATAATTAATTTTGGGCATTACTAGAAAAAATCTAGTGGATTTCCTCAAGCAATTCAGACTCAAAAGGCCGCTTTTCCAAGTAGAGATAAATTGATATTTTAATATTCAAAATTACAATGAAAACGGGAAAATAGTATCCTAGGCTGCATGTGAAGAAAATACAGTATAGTGGTGTATACCAGAAACAATATTAAACTAGAACAGCAGCTTGTAACATACTATTTTGATATAAAAATACAATAACATAAAGAAGTTGTCTTCCTTTTCATAGACTAATAATTTCAGGGACCGATTATGAGGAGCTTTCACAAAGGCTTAATGACAGATAAGTAATAATCTTACTGTTATATAAACAATCTAAAATCCACAGGGAACATATAATTTTCCCAAATACTCAATATTTCATCTCTCATCCTACTATCACACCATATCATAAACCATCTCAAGGAGCATCACCATATTACAACAATATCAATCGTCTGTGATAAGAAATTGTTCTACTGCTGCTAACCATACTGTTGGTTGTGATTCCCACGACCAGCAGCCAATCCACCACATGGAGGACCACCTTGAGGATAATTTGGAGTTCCAACTCCAAAGCCACCTCCACCACGCGGTCCACCACCAGTTCCTGCAGGCATACCACTAGACCCATATAAGGTGCCCCCCACCCTTGAGGAGGATATGGTCCACTGCCGTAACCAGCACCCCCTCCTTGACCTCCACAATTCGGATGATTGTATTCCCCACTAAGGTTCCCACCAGGAGGATACCATCCTGGACCACCAGAGGGACCTCAAGGCTTCCCGTAATGATGGCTATGTCCTGCAGCAACTGCTGGTTGAGAGCCATGAATAGGATGGGTATGACCTTGCCGCATTTGGCCATGTTGTCCACCCTATTGAATCGGGGGACGACGAGTATCCTGCGGTGGATGCTGCATTTTAAGACGCTTGACATTTTCTTCATTTTGTCGTTGCCGCTGACGCTTTTTCTTGGTTTGAAACTCATGTGATGAATCGTACTTGGGTAAACTAAGGAAAGAATGAGGGTAGTAATGAGTTGAAGAAGCAAAGTAGAAATGGAAACAATAATCTTAGGAGATGAAGAATATAATGGGCGTTATCTCATGAAGATCACATAAAGTAAATTTCTATTTTGAAAATGAAAAACTCAAGTGCATGGGAGGTCCATACCTCTTGGGATCACTTGTTAATGGATCAGTCCAGAAGTACTCAGCATCGAGTGGGCCTTTGGCAGGAATTCTATGTTAATAAATCAAATTTATCAAAATGACAGAGAAATTAAATGAAGAAATCAAGAAGTTAGTTATTCATCATAAAAGCATGCTGGGTATTAAAGCCATCGGGTACCCCTAAAAACAACATAACCGAATTCATTTGTATGTGTCACCAACATTATGTTATCAACTATTTATCAAATTTTGATCACATTACAAAAGTCACTCAACCAAACTAGATGTATAGTATTTTATCATAAACTCAGAAAACAAGTTGGCAACAAGGTGCATAATATTACTGAAGAACAATGGTAGACAAATCACCAATAAACATGATCAAATTAAAGAGGTTAAATAATTTAAGATAAATTGTAATATCACGTACCCATACCACCTAAAATAACAAAGTATACATTTATTTTGAAATTAATATATAGGACCCACAGTTGATGAACAGATGAAGTGATATGCCTGAGCTGGATCAAGTGTGAGCATCTTCTCCAGCAACTCCAATGCATGGCGATCAAAACTAGAATTCAAGTCAAGAGACAAAAGCTATTCAGATTAATCAACTAAAAGATAACGAAAGATAGTACAACATTTTATTACTCTTTTTTTATTCATTTAAATAAATGCATATATGAATAATGATGCTCGGAATCTGATACTTACTGTCTAAAAACTCCCCTCGCCTTTTCATCGGTCTTGTTGGCTTAAACTGATTGTACCATGGAGTCTTGGCAACTCCAGGCCAGTTCACCTCATCCGGTCCTCCACACAGGTCAAAAATCTTGTTTAATTGCTCTGGCTACAATAGTTACAAAGAAAACAAGCATTAACTTGTATTAAAGACAACTACCATACTCATACACAGCAAGAATCAAATAGAATTGAAAACTACGTCAGAGAACCAAAAAAAATGTCATATAAGATAGAAGGACTGATGAGAATTAGAGAAGAAAAGGAAAGAAAACCCTGGTATAAGTTTGACCGAATATCGTAAATTAAGAAAACAGATTAAGAGTAAAACATTCTGAATTTTCAAGAAAAAGATGAAAGTTATCCTATTGAGCCCGGGACCCAAGACAAAAGACTGGACCACACTTGCAAAATTCGTCCCTACGTCCACCATTCCCACAATCCCCGTCTTAATAAGCACCCCATATCAAGAATTTCTCTCCCCACACCACCTCTTGCATAACCACCAACTACACTACCTCAACACATCTCCCTTCTCTTCCTAGAATTAACTTTGAAAATACATGAAGAAAAAGCTGAACAATATTACCAAATCCTTCCCTGCCTGCACCTTTCGCTCTTAACCACTGCCTTATCGGAAATCTGAACCCCCACCTCTTCAACAAGACCCACATGTAGTCAGTAGAAGTAGCGTAGCTGCCAATCCCCAAAACGTTATAGTAGTGTAGCGGGTAGCGGTATGGGTGCTACATTGAAGTGTAGGAAAACAATACAAGCAGTGCACATATGAAGTCTAAAACATAGAAGAATGGCCACAACAATTAAACACATTCATAAGTAATCGCGAGACATGTGGTTTTTGAATACATACGATGCCTAAGTAGAACTCTAAAACCATTATAATCTTCTCTCTTAAATGTCAACTGAATCAAATCAGACATATCTATTATTGTGTTCCAAAGAAAATGTAACGCCCACACTAAACGTATCTAAAAAGTTTAGCATGTGCATTATCTTTAGTACTGGATACATTAAAATTTACAACTTAAAATCTTCAAATGAATATCATATACAACAAATCACGTTCGTACATCAAAAGTTACCATTCATCTATCCAATAATATAGAAATACATCCTAAAAATCCATGCGAACATCCTGCAGCGGGTACGAACGAGCTCTTGTTGATTATCCATTCGGATACAGCTTGCTAACTCTTGCTAAACCAATCTGCTGATCTGAAACAAAAAGGATTGGGATGAGACATAATGTCTCAGTGAGTTCTACCTAGTCCTAGGCTATAGGTAACCTTGGGGAGAACCTACGGTCACCATGTGTCTACAATACAACCTGCCGGTTGATTATACGTGTGTGGGGACTTGCTTGCCTAGACGGCCGTGCATACTAGATCCGTCGTAGGTCCTTCATGCTATACATATAGGTTTTGTTTTACATCATACGTGTCATGGCGGTTGAGGGAACCTAAGACCGCTATGTCAAGACACGCTAGGCGCATCGAGACCTAAACATGAGTCATTCATGACACGTTCCATCATCGGACGATTTGGGGGGATCCTAATTCGTCTACGATGTAACATCATAACCTTAACTTGATACTTAAGCTTTACCTGTCATATACCATGTCGTAAATGTATCATGTAATTATCATATCATAATCATACTCATATCATCAAGTTAGAGGTTAGCGTTTAAACAATCATGGTTATCTTGATTCATTTTACGGAGTGCATCGGGTGGAGTAACCCCGAATACAATCCCATACATG
>Ga0099826_10000434_pt1 | contig 19939 bp, 6 predicted proteins | sample Mtrugardesep15_FD_76830 | JGI IMG/M metagenome (GOLD analysis project Ga0099826, IMG submission 76830) | Root nodule microbial communities of legume samples collected from California, USA - M. trunc garden sep15 | ecosystem: Host-associated > Plants > Roots > Nodule | place: USA: California... | reverse complement strand
CTGCTAGTGGTGCTGATGCTAAAAAGCACTCAGCCAAGAAATTGGATGATAACGAGGGTGGTGGTGGATCCTCTTCCAGGCAGCTGGTAGATAAGAAAAAGCGGGGGCAGGAGGTACTTTTTCATGCTTTTTTAAATATCTTTTTTCCTGTTATTATTTTTTACTATTATTTCAACACAATTTTGTTTTGCTTCATTCTTTTTAAAAACAAATTATTGATGGAATCATTGTTTTTTGTTAATATAGGAAATGGTTTCTTCTCCAAGGTCTGATATCAAATCATCTGAAGATGAAAAGTTAGAGGAGACTACCACGACAAATGGAAAGAGGAAACACGCCTCGGGAAGAAAAAATGTGTGTATCTTGTTTGGCATTTACACTTAATTTCTAAAAATAATATGAAATCTTCATGATGTGTTCATTAGGATTTAGGGTACATTTTCTTTTGGAGAATTCTTTCTGTAGATATGTCTGGTCTTCCTAGTTAGCAATTACAGAACTTTATTTTTCTTGTCATTTTGATCGCTAATTGTCTTGCTGCTATCAGGAGTCTGATATCATGGAACATGATCAAAACCTTGTCGGTGTAAGACTTGAAGTATGGTGGCCGAAGGATCGTCAGTAAGTACTCTGCATTACCATTTCTGAATTTTTGACATGCTGTCTTCAGAGATTTTGGCTAACAAGGGTCCAGGGAGTGTTATATACTGTATGGCATTTACATGTAAAATTGTAAATATCTAGTTTTTGCATACGTGGTTGCGCAAGATGTTTGGTATATGGATCACCTGTTTTTAGACCTCCTAACCTGATATGACGTTGCGTTGTGTGCCTAATGTTTTGCGTGGTTTCATCACATTTCTATTACATTGATAACAATTATAATTTGTAATCATTGTGTAGACCTTTTTGGCGATGTTATCATGGTCTTCATGGTTTGACTTCTAGAGTTTGCTTCCTGGCCTATATTGTAAACTGCAATAGTTGTCTTCTGTAAACAATTATGATATGTTAAACAACAACATATTGACTATTGTGGTTACACACCAAATTCTGTTTGTAAACTGCAATAATTGTCTTCTGTAAACTTTACTGTGTGAAAACATTGACGTGGAATTGTGGGAGAGGATATTTAAACTAAACGAAGGAATGTCATATCCTGTTTTTTTGGGCTTTTAAGTTTGCTCATGCATATTCTATTCTTGCTCTTAGTTTGCCTTTTCATTTTGTAGAATAAAAATATATTATCTCGTTTGACAAATATATGATCGTCTGCAGGTTTTACAAAGGTGTCATTGAATCTTTTGATTTTCGCAAAAAGAAACACAAGGTGACTTGGCTGTTTATTAAGTCATTCCTGCACCCTCCCCTTCTTTTCTTTACGGTCTATTGTATGGATTCTGATTATTTCTTCCCCTTTGGATAGTAATTGACTAATTGTCCCACTCTGACTATTTCTTCCAATGAATTTCTTATTTAAAAGCGCGAATGTGTGTGTCTACTTTAAGGTGTACATTTAAGATATAACTTTAAATGGTATAAAAAATATAACATGCTAGATTTGAAATCCTGGGCTCCATTGTTGTTTCCCCCTCAAGCAAGCAGTGCTTTTAAACTATAAAATGTGTATAATCGGAGAAGTTTTTCCCAAAAAAGAATAAACCCCAACCAAAGATTTTTTTTGTGCTTTCTTATAAGCTAGAAACTCGAAAGGTTGGCATTTTTTAAAAGCTTATACAAATGCACTTGTTATCCTCTGATGCTTGTTTTTTCTATTTTAGGTGGTTTACGACGATGGTGAAGTTGAAGTATTAAATCTTGCCAGGGAAAAGTGGAACATCATTGAAGCTGATTCAGATGCAGATGAGGTTGGTCTCTATACCTATATTACACCATAATCTTTCTGTGTCTAAATTAATGACAATTATTTCTGTGGACAGGAAGAAGGAAGTGATCGTGGCAGTCTTGATGCTTCCACTGAAATGTATGTGTTGCATAGCATTAGCATCTTTTGTTGAAATTTTAGCGTTTTTTTTTATAGATACATCATTTTACTACATCGTCAGAAAACTATCCTAAATTATTTTGTTTGCATTTTTTTTGCGTGTGTGTGTTTCACGTTCCTTCTTTATTATATGGAGCTTAATTGAATGTGTCTTGTGGCCAATATGGTCTGCTTTTCTTGCCGTTTTTTAATTTGGTCTTATTTATGGTGTATTGTTCTTTGATCTTATTCAGGCCTGCAAGGAAGAAAACAAAACCAAGTTCCGATGAACCAACTAAGCAAGGAATGCCAGGTCTTTCTTCCAGGTTTGTCAATATCAATATCTCAACTTTTCTGAACCACCTTTGTTCTGATATGTCAAATTTTCTACTTGGATTTGTCGAGGGGGAGCAATTGGGTTAATAAATCAAAGGGAACAACTAGAAGCAATGCTATTAGGTGGCTTAATTAGTTTTTTGCACAAATTGGCTTTTTACCTTTACATGTTTATTAAAGTTTTAAATTATATAATATGAATTCAATGACAATGTATTGATGGAGTAAATACGGTTTTACATATTCCTGTTAAAAAAATTAATTTTACATGTAATTCCAATTATTATATTCCAACATCATACTATATTATATTAGGAGGTTGTTTGTGCGGTCTTAGAGGATAGTACAATACGATTGTACATCTTAAGCTGTCTGTGTTTAGTTATTAAACTCATTATATTTTCTCAAAGCATTCTCATTGTGTTAAATAGAGAAAGTGTTAAATAAAGCAAATGAATTTAGTATCTTGCAAGTATAAAAATGATTTAATACTTTCTTTATTTAGTGTCATATTTTTTGTTGACACCTTTATTTACTATCATTTTTTCCTCCTTCGATTTGTAGTGGTGGAGCATCAGGATCAAGTAAATCAAAGGGTGTACTGAAGTTTGGTCAGAAGCCTACGGGTGGATACAAATTGAACGAATCCAAGACTGTCAGTGATTCTGAGGATGAAGTTAGCAGAAAGTTTAAGGACAGCACTCCTAAAAGTGGTAGCAGTAAATCTGCTACACAGACAATGACTGGTAAATCCAAGAACATTGGTGGTTCCAAAACAAGCAAAAGAAAGGATGATGACACTATCATGCCAAAACCCTCAGTCAGGTCTAAGCAGGAAACCCCAAAGAGTGGAATATCCAAACAAAAAACCCCAAAGACTGCTGCTTCTGAGGGAAATCCCCCCAAAAGTGGTGAAAAGTCCACTGTCGACAGTGGTGGCAAGGGGAAATCTAATTCATTGAAGAAAAAAGACTTGGAGGATGATGACTCTGAATCAGATGTTTCTGCAAGCGAGGAGGTAGAATATACAAAAGGCAAGACATCAGGTGATGCCATGAAGGGAACGAAGCGTCAGAGAAGCTAGAAGGAATATAATTATTCCTTGATTTTTCCTTATCTAGTTGCTTGCCTTCTGCTTATCAGTGCACTTTCTTACAACATTTGGACATTCTTTCCCTGGCCCGTGTCCTCTGGTGAATCTAGAGCTGTTTATTAGGTATCTGCTAATAGTTTTCCGTGATCAGCTCATTGTTGTTATGCTAGCATTGTTATTCTTAGACTAGTTTAGGAGTATTTCGGGTTAGTAGGGGAGTATTATTTTTAGTTCTTTTTTTCCATTGTTTCTAGACTAGATGGATGGACTTTTGAAAACAGCTAAAATTATTTGGTTAGCAACCTTCATTGAATGAATGCTTTGGCTCTAGTTTTCAATACTGGCTGATGTTTACTGGCCACCCAATTCATTTTCATTTATATAGAGTGTTTATATATTATTGAATTTGAGATGTGGTGTTTTATTGTTTGGTGCCGCCTTGAGCTTAATTGACGAGGTAGGAGCTATTAAAGTTGATGGCACTAACTGGGGGAGTAACCCAATATTTGTGCCAGTTTATTTGGTTACATTATGTACAAGGTTTGTCAATATATGGGTATCAGAGCTATATTACTTTCCTGGGTTTCTTTAGTTTTATTGTATTGCCTCAAATTGCTCTGGAATACACTAAGCTACTTTAGTGTTAAAACATCTAGAGGTGGCACGTAGCTTTATATATCGATGCTATTTGTGATTTACCTGAATGTTTTAATTTCAAACGAGAAGTATTTATGACAGGGACAGTTAAGTGAGAACTGGAAGAGGCATGAACTGTCCGTTTAAGATGAATAATTGGAAGGGAAATATTGCGAGGGAAGGGAAAGTGTAATAAAATATATGGGACTAATGGTAGGGATTTAAACATCTGGAGGTGGTAATTAACTTTTTATGTTGATACTGGTTGTGATTTGTCTGAATATTTTAATTTCAAATGCAAAGTTGCCCAAGTTCTAATGGCTGGGTGAGGGAGAGGTGAGAATTGGAATTTGGAAGAGGCGTGAACTAGCGGTTTTTAAGTACAATACGAAGAATTGGAGCTAAGGGAAGAATGGAGAGAGAAAAACTGTAATTAAATATGTTAGTAATGGTGTTAATGATAAGGTTATTAAAACATCTGGAGGAAGTAAGCAACTTGATATTTTAAAATTGCGGTTATAGAGTGGATTTATGTGACAGAGTTCTCATTGATTGTTGAGATCTAAAAATATTTTATTTTAGATCAGGTGCGCTTTTATTAAACTCTACATAGTAAGAAATGTTTTTCCAAGTAGATATTATATTTGCAGACATAAGAAGTAAATATGCTAACACATTATACTAAAAGAAGCAAGATTCCGGAACTCAACATATGTATATATAAAATGAGGCTAAGTCTATGGTGCATAAATATAAAATAGTACTACGCCATATATACATTTGTTTTTCGCCATTTGATCAATATGTTGCATCATATCTCACTTGATTTATTGGTAAGATTTTCTTTTGAGAGGATCAATGGTAACACTTGTTCTAATTGTGAAAATAAATAAACTTGCAAAACATTTATCTCACATGATTACCTAGAAATTTCATACATTCGAGTCATAGACATCAAAGAATAGGTTCATCGTTTTCTCAGAAAAACAAAAAGAACAGGTTCATTGTGTTTTATTACATGCCTTTCAATCAGGGACTGTAACTAAAAGATAGCTTTCTTTGTCAACGAGTAGATAACCTGCAACACTAATCATAAATTTAAGGGACCTATGGGATGTAGCATCAATGTATGTGTGTTATGTTGTATTTTGTTTTAAATTCAATCAAGGGAATGGGTTGAAAGGATTGTTACTAACTTACTAATTGTACTTAATTCCACTTTTATAAATTTGTTTTGCTGTAAAAAAGAAAAACATGTGAAGAATTATTTGGGTTCTTATCAATTTTAGTTATTTAAATAAGTGTTTCTCTCACGGTGGCACTTCAAAAAATTAAGGTTTATGCTTTCAAATCCTGTTCTGAAAATGAGAATTGTTTTTAATTTTGATTTAATATTATTCCTAAAAAAAATTGATTTAATGTTCATAATTCCTTTTCATAATTATATATTTTGAAATAGGGGAACCAATTATCTAAAATAATAAAAAATAGAGGATTAAAACTGTAATTAAGTTAAATTTTTTTGTTAAACTAACTATTTTCCTTTTTCTAACTATATTAGATTCATTTTGAAAAGAGAGTAGTATAATTTTGGCATGTTAATGATCGAAGCAACCTTTATTTTTCATTTACTCCCTTTATTTTGGTCAAACTTCACTGCAAAGTGAAGTTACTTTGTGTACCTTTATAACATACGCTAAAAACCAAGTGTAGATATGGTTCATAACTTCATATAAAGCAAACCTGACTTTACTTTTGTCCTCACGCTGAAGGCATAATATTTGATTAATGATCACTGTTACTTACTCAGGGGCATTGTAATTATATTCTTTTTCAATCAATTTCCTATTTTTCTTAGCAAGACTTTTAAATGGAGAATCCTAACTAGTGTTCCAAGAGTATTGGTTAAACATCTAAAATAAGTAGTACTCGATAAAAGTAACATTTTATATTTTCAAGATAAAATTTTTATTTGTAAATTCCTTAACTATTGCTTTAAGGGCATTGGTTAGCAAGACCTTGATTAAATTCCTCTAAGTTTTGGATTTTGAGAGACTTCACAAACATTTATGGTGAAAGCAAGAAATACTAATTTTGATGATAAACATAATAAACAGCAAACCGCATTTATTGAAGCACAAATTTTCCTTTATATGATGAAAAGAATTTAAACTGTGCTTATTTAAATTTTTTTTTTTTAAATATCGACTGTGCTTGTCTTATGATTTGGAAAATGTAAGAGAAAGATAACTACACCTGTATATAGGTGGAGGAAAAGAGAAAAAAGGGCGGGACAAAAGGAAATACCATTATGAAATATAATATGATTAATGCTAATCAGTTAGCATTTCCCATATATATTATATGAAAGTGATCTTTAGTACCGTTCATGTGCTTTAAGCTTTGGTTATAATGCCATGAAAATAATTGTTTGAATATAATATTTCTTTTACGGAAAAAGAATTTTTAGTTAAGAGAACAAATCAGCGGCAACAAGGGTGTAGGTTTTGGTTTTGAAAGAAAATGAATCACAAACAATAAAAGACAACAAGTTTAGTTTCCTTTGTGTCAGACAAAAAAAACAAGTTCAGTTTCCTTGGTTTTTATAAAATATTTTTTACGAAATTTGAACCAAACCAAATCTACCAATAAGAACAAGTTTGTTTGGTTCAATCTGATTGATATTAAAAAAAAAAAAGTAGCCTATATTAAAAAATATAAAAATATCAATTTTTTTATTACGTAATTGATCCATATTATAGATTTTGATAAATTTTATGTTAGTTGTCGACTGCTTAACACAACTCTTTCTTTTTATTTGTGTATGAGACCGATCCGCTATGCATAGCTTAGAGGTAAAAGTTTGATTTTTTTTTTTTAGCAAAAAGTTTGAAATCTTACCATATCATAAGTTACATGATTTAAATATCTTTGGTTTATAGTACAAAATGACGGAGAAATACAAAGAGATATAATAGCGGAGCCAGAAAAAAAAAACTTAGATGGGCTACCAAATTAAAGTATAGTGTATGAACATAACCTTAGGGTTTGTATGGAAGTTTAGGAGGAGATGACATAAAGGAGTAAAGGAACAAAGGAAGACTTTCAAGAGTTTATTTTTCTATAGAATACAAGTTCTTTTAAGTTGAAAAAAAATTACAAATTGCACTGAAAGACGATGTTGGAGGGTTTTAGAAGATTTTGATAAATTATTTAAGTTATTTTCACATTTTTTTAAAGGATGTTTTCGTATTGTTATATTAACGGTTTAAAAACTAAAAACAATTAAAAAATATTTTTAAATCTAAAAGGTCCTAAATTCAAGTTCCGTTAGTGCCTTTGGAGAGACCATCCCCTCACCTTAAATTTTTCTTATAGAAAGACACATATGGTTCTCACAAACATTCTCTTATCATTCTCTATTGTTTTTATGAACAAGGTAATTTTTTTCTTTCAACCTCTCTCTTTCTCGCCTTCTTATTTCGTCCCTTACAAACTTTAATAGAGTTTTACGAGACTCATTTACGATTCTCTAATTATGGAAGTTCTCAATCATAAATATAGGTTGTGTAAAAAAAAAAATCATAAATTCAAAGTTTGAAAATTCATATAAAAACATGAATGGATGATCTAAATATTGTAAAAAAATGATAAATAACCAAATTTCCTAAATAAAAAAAAAGCTAAATTGTTATATGAAATTAAGTTATGAAGCCACAAATGTAATTTTGTCTAAATAATTTAAAGGGATGCATCATCCGTGACATTATTTGGGCAATAAAAAACTAGTAAGATTAGGGTTCAATATGTGAAACAATTTTTGTTTTTCTTTACCAAACGTGAAACACAAATATAAAGATAGATTTCCTCAAAAAACAAATATAAAGATAGAAAAGAAGAAGAAAAAAAAAGTGGGTACAGTGTACGAAAAAACGGTCCCTGCTCGTGTCTGCTATCATATTAACAATAAATGGACGGAACCTCAATTTTACTCCAATGGCCAATAATTCCTTTTCAAACACTAACCTTTCCTTTTCGGGTGCACGTCGTACATGTACACATCTCACCGTAATATAACCGAAAAACCTTCAATAATTTTACTTATATATTATTTTTTCAGATTTTTTGCACAAATATTAATTACAAAATAATAAATTATTCAAAAAAGTTAATATTCTATTTCTCTCCAAAATAAAAAAAATTATTCAAAAAAAAAAATAAATACAAAATAATAAACAACTTCAAGTATTCATTGATTTTTTTGTCGAATAGCTTAATAACTATAATTCAATAAACAACTTTAAGTATTCATTGATTTTTTTTTTAGAATAGCTTAATAACTATAATTCCACTATTTTAAAGTGAGCAAAAGAGGAATTGAAAGTTCGAATTCAACTCTTATATACAAAACAAAACGGAATATCCACAAAAGAAATTTGACCTAAAATCTAATAAGATTTAATTTAATTCATATTTCATATTTAATTGAATGATTATGATTAAATTAGTGTTCGTTAGGACATAGTTTAAGGGGTTGTTTGCTTGTCGATTACAAATTTATTTGTAGGAATATGATATTGCAAATATTTGGTTTTCATGTTTGTTTGAAGTAAAGTGCTTGCGTTGTTATTAAAAATTATGTTGTTTCTTTTTTTCATAACACTCAAATATAAGCAAATCAAATGAGCAACATTACAAAACAATCCAATTTAGAAAAACCAGCCAAGAAACCAGCCAAGTTACTGAACTATATCATCTGATATGAAATAGTGAGCGGGACCACCACATTGAAGCCAAACCAATCTCGCACCATCTACCACAACGCTCCAAAATACGAACAATCCATGAATAAATGTTGTGCCGATTCCAAAACTCCGCACACGCTGACACAATTGAAAATCCAAAGAAACAATACCTCCTTCGTGAAAAGTCGATTTTTAAGAAGCTGCCAAGCAAATATAGACACCTTCAAAGGGATAGTATACGCGCCGCGATCAATGTATCCTTCGGTAGACGCTAGAATCCAAAGCCATCTTCTTCTTTTTAATTTTAAATTAAATATATCTTAAAAATATTTCTAAAAAATTAAATTACTTACAAAACACTTTAACATCATGAATAAGATTCTTGGGAATAATATTTCCATAATTGTAGATTTAATCTTTGAAACAAACACACCTTAAAAATCACATCTTACATGCTTGTGTATATTGCTTCTACACTAAAGTATGATCATAGATTACACCTATTATAAGTAAAAATCTAAATAACTGAGGTTAAAAAAGTGGTCCAAACCCATTTTTGATTGTTTTGTTAAACCAACTAAGGATGGAATGATATAGTAGATAGGTGAATTGAATGTAGAAGTTGCCAAAATGAATGAAAGGAGAGGGTTAGTTTACTACTGTTAACGTGTGGTCTGGTGAGTAGCCACAACAACACAAGGATGAAACCTCATGTTCATCAACGGCAATAAACAACATCCCCATGTTGTTTTGGAAATGAGTTTTAACGTGTGGTGTGTGACTCCATTCCCAATAAACAACATCCCCATGTTCATTCATGTACATGGTCCCATAGCAGATGTTACAGATCGAATGGCAACGGGGCATGAAAACCTCCTCTTCATCAACGGTCACAAATAAGTGACTCAGTCACGTAACTATAGCCGTGAAATCCTCCTTCTTTGTATACCTACTCCGCCCCCCACCACTACTACGTACTACTCATTCATTCTCCAAAAGAAAAGGAAAGGAGCACTACTCTCACTCACTCATTCACTGTATTCATAGTTGACTTGACTTATTCAAAAAGATATATACAATATAGAGAGAGAGAGTGAGAGCGACGTGGTAATAATTTTTATATAGACACATTAACTAATTAATTAGTGATGAATTATTCTTAATAAAAAAGAATTATGTTTAAGAAAGTGATTTGGTGTGTGGCGTTTCTCTATTTATCTGAGTCAGTGGAATGGACAAAAACTGCAAAGGCTGCTTCTTCCTTCATCTCCTCCATGTTTTCCTTCTTTGCTTTGATTATGTTTCAGAGATTGAGTGATCTGGCAACGTGTCATCGCGATGTTTTGCATGACTGTATGATGCAAATAGACACAGAACACAACAAAACAACTGAGCAGTCTAATCACCGCACCACACTATAATCAATGACATGAAAAGAGAAAGAGAGAGAGAGAAGGCTTTTTTCTTACAATATCTGTGCTTTTCATTTTATCTTTCCTTTTCTCTTTCTTTAGAAACAAACCCTAAAATGTCCGTATAGATCCACATTTCCATTAATGGACACATACCTACCTTTTCCTTCAGATCTGATTCAATCCTTAATTGTGTCTTCTTTCTTATCTTGTTTTTGCTCCATTGGGACATAGAAATTGACAGAAGAGAGTGAGCACACAGAGACATTTGATATAAGTGTATATCGTTGCATTTGCGTGCTCACTCATCTTTCCGTCAAATTCCACTACCACATGAAATTGCTTTCATTCTGGTTATGCTCCCATTCATCACCTCCAACCTCAACCCCAACCCCTCTCTCTCACAATATATATTTCGATGCAAAAAGCAAGATCGCCACTCCCTACTGCAACAGGTTATATAAAACTAACAGCGTTACTTAATTTGGCGCTTCTGTGTATTTTTTTTATTCAATATACTGTTTGAATTTAGGTTATGCAATTGATTATAATATCATATTACTATTATATTTTAGTCATCACCAAATCCAATGATTTAATTTAATATTAGTTTATAAAACAGAAAGCGTTACTTTTGATGCTTTATCATACCAAATTAAGTGGGAATTTCTTTATACATATTATGTAAACACATTCTAGAATTCTTTTGGTTGATGAAAGTAAATTATAGATTATTATTAGCATATGTAGCATAATAGCCTGGGAAGATTCGCGTTATATAGGACGGTCCTCTTAACTTTCCTCTCACCGTTATCATATTTATGATACTCATATCATATTTAACCTATCCCATTCCATATTTTATATGATTCTTGATAATTCTAACGAGGTTCACTTTCATGTTATGTGTTGCTTATTCAGGTTATGCTACAGCATTCCGATTTCTTGTTCATCTGGAATTTCAAATGGGTATTTTACTATTGACGGTAGGGTTTGTATGTTAAAGTACACTATCAACTGATATTTATTGACTTATATGGAAAAAAGATCTCGTTTGTGATATCTGTTTGACCTGTGATCTGATTTTTGTTTCTAAGTTTGATGCAGATAAAAGCATACACATGGAATTATAACACCATGCATGTTCCTTTTGTGCCTTTATAATGTAAATTTATTGCACACTCCTGTTGCATCGTCATAAAATCAAATCATGTCATAGCGGGGCAGCTAACTATCACTTCTGTATACAGTGGCTTCTTCTGGCAATTTTCTTCCAGTTATTTTGAAGGTTAACAAGGAAGTGATTATTATATCCGGTTATATCTATATATATGTCTATATGATAATATATATCAAACATCATTTTAATTTTAATTCTAACCTTTTGCAATTTAATATGATTATTAGAGTAGGGGTAAGATTTGGGTAGTTTGCATCAATCTATAGAAAGTCTTTAATAATCTCAAATCCCCCATTTCTCCTCCTGCCAAATGTATTGGATTATTGTAACAACTGAAAGTGTTCATATAGTCAGATTAGATTAATCTAAGGATTTATGATATGTCCAATGAAGATCTAGAAAAAGGTACAGTCGTGCTGAACGTTCCGTTGCGGTGGACGTAGATCCTTCACGGTGGAAATCACTGCGGAGGAGAATTGTGCCTGCAAACACGTTAGCACTCCAATACTCAATCCGACGCTCAAGTCTGATGAGAATGAGATAGATATGTGCAAAATGGGGTTAAAGTGAATCGTACCTTGAGGGTGACGTTACGTCACCCTTATACAGGTGTCTAGGAGAATAACTGCCTCCATGAAATGTGGCGCCTCTCGAAGAGGCAGTTAAAGATGATCTCAATGGCTTAGATGGACCCAGGTGTGCCCTAGTGCGATGTTTTGCACGGAGCTTAACCTGTGCCTTCGTCGTCAGGGCCGCTTCTTGGCAAGAGCAAGGAGCTCTATAGAACTAGGCCTCTAATTTATGGGGGCCTCAAATATTAATAAGAGCAAGGGTATAATTGTTGGGGTGTAGGATATAATAAAAGAACACTTTTACTTACGACAAAATCTGTCGCTAAATGTCATTTTTTCATAGGTAAATGTCTATTTGTCTATAGGTAAAAATCATGTTTGAACCGATGCTAATATATTTAACTACAACTTAATTATTTATCACTATAAATGGTGTTGTATTTTTTTTGTTTTTACGAAAATTGTCAAGATTATAGCAGGACCTCTAAATTGTCAGGAACGGCCCTGTTCGTCGTGGTTGGGGATTTAGCTTAATGGCTCTTAGCTGCTTTGGAACAATTTATATTAGATACAAGGGGCCACATACCGCACACAAATACAAAGGTTTTGTAATTATCAAATTCAAATAAATATTTCTAGTTTCTATTCATAGCCTTATTATAGTTTTTGGAGCTTTAAAAAGCATCTGAAAGGTCTGATGCTTATTTGACATGCAACAACTCGGAAAGGTCTATTCATTGCCATGGAGGAGGTTGCTTGAAATAACATGAGTACGCGGCTATCATCAAAGTAACCTCCTGGTGATTAGGAAAACTGGGGAACCATGTTTATTCTCTAAATGACTTTCAAACCCTCTTTTTTGTTTAACTTCTTGATGTAGGGTGCTTGATTTTTGTGGTTTAGTACCCGCTGCACTTTTTATGAGTTGTGGGTTAAGTACTCTTTGTACTTTGTTCCTTGTCAATAAAGTTTAATTTGTCAATAAGTACTTTTTCTTTATCAGCTATACTAATTTTCAAATTTATTTCCATTGAAAGATATAAAATACACACTGCCATCGAAATAGAAAAATCAAGTGTATTTTAGATATCTAATGGAGAAGGGAAGCATTATAATGAGATGAATCATGATTCCATAATGTGCTGCCCAAAACAATTCACTTCATTGTTGGGATATTTTTATGCTGGAACGAAGAAAAAAACTAGTTTAACCCTTCTCAAAAAAAAAAAAACTAGTTTAACCCTATTGAACCCAAAAATGAGTATTGAGACAATAAAAAGTGTATCATCTGAAATGAGATAAAATGCATTGCATCATATTCCATTATATTTCTATCATATTTTATAATGTTCCAAAAATGTAATTTGCTAGGACTAAATTCATTCTATCTCATTTCATTCATTTCAATTAGTTCTAATATAAATAAGTGGAGGAATCTCGTAGGTAAAATCTACTTGTTCATTGCTTGCAAGGCAACACCTACACCCAGAAGAATCTTGTGGAGGAAGAATCCTTTGTTTTCTAGCATATTTGGAATCCTACCACAACTAAGGTTAGCCTTTTCTTTTGACAACTTCTCTTTGATAGGATTTAGACTAGGTGTGTTATAACTTGTCTCAAACTTCAGTGTGTACCATGGGGGGTCCTTTTAAACTTGATTGCATCTATCCCTTTGTGTGATTTTCTTAGTAGATTTTATACGTGCGGGATTTCGCTGGCAGGGATGGTCTTAGTTCTCCCACTTGATCTAACGTAACTATTCTATTCTCTTGTTTGTGTGGTGTCGCGTGTCGGGGACATATGACAGTTAAGTGAAGGAAGATGATAATACGACATATAATGGAGATGATTTTCGAGGGGGACACTAGAACTTGTTACCTCTATATAGAGAGAGTTAAATGTCTTTCAAGTGACGAGTTCTAGATGAGTTGTATCTAGATAGATTGTATTTTATTTTAGAATACCCGTTATGTTTCCTTTCTAATATTAACTCTTGTTATTAAAAATATCTATATAAAACAGGTGCGTTTTAAGAACAATTCTATTTTATTTTTGTTTATTGTTGATGATATCACTGCTTAATTTTCGGAGTTCACAATAATTTCATCATGGTACCAGGAGCTCTCGGTTTTTGGATTTTGCTTTCGAATAAAATAAAATTGTCAACTTTGCTGTATTTTTCACACCCTCATTGAAGATTTTCACTTCTTCAATGCAATTTGGATCATCGTTGTTCTCTGTCGTTGTGCCTTTTTCATTCATTATAGGTCTTGTTTAACCCCTACTATTCACAATTCACACCTATTTAAATGCACTACATTGCATATTTTGTGATGATGACCCTACCACGAAACTCACCACCAGAGATCGGCCAAGCCCTCGAGTCGTGTGACTGAATTTCACCACACGCATTCTCATGTGCTTTCACAATCTACACATGTTCCTGACACGTAAAATCCACGTGTCACACTGTTGTGTTACATTTGTCGTGCGTTTCTCCCAACTTTCTCGACGGCCTCTCCTCCATCCTTTTCTTGGTCTTAATCGTGCTCTAAGATACTTCATGATTAGCCTCTCCTCCGTCCTTTTGGTCGTCTTAATCGTGCTCTAAGATAATTCATGATTAGCAACCTTGTTGTTCATTTTGATTTATAACTGATTTGTTCCCTCTCAATGGTTGAATTTATTGTTGGTATCTTGGTTGATATATATTGTTGGTATCTCAATTTATCACAACACTGAGATGTTCGGTAAACTCCATAGGAAACCTCCAAATGGGAAAAGGAAAGGCAAAGGTTGTTATCTTTTGGCTTTGTTTGCGAGTTTGGAGGGAAAGGAAAGAGAGAGTTTTCGAAAGAAAGGAAACGGTAAGTGGAAGAAACAAAGAACCAAGTTAATTTTTTTTTCTTTTCATAATACAAAATTCTCCTTATTTGGATAAACTTAAAAATTGTATTGGAGGATGGTTTTATGGGGTTTTGGAGGGTTTATATGAATTCTTCAAATTTAATCTATGTTGTTGTAACATTCTCAAAATTAAAAATTTATCAATCATAAGAATTACTTTATCATTTTCTAAAAAAATATTCTTTCAATAATTGTAAAAAATTTCTCCATTTTACCCGAAATTTCCTACCCCCAAAGCCCTCCCTTCCCTTCCCTCCAATCTCCCAAACAAAGGCTTTGTCTCAAACCCCTTGCTTGCTTCATAGTCACTCTTGGATTGTTGATTCATGTGCTAATCATCACATAATACAGGAATCTAGTTTCTTTACTTCGTATAATCCTTGTGTACCACAATTAAAATTGCATATGTTTCTCTTATGGTCGTGGTATGGAAACTTGATAACTTCAAGAAACAAGGGATGATTGCCAAAACTAGTGTAGAAGGCGAGTTTATAGAAATGACCGAATAATTGACCCCTATTTATGGATTTGCAGTGTTCTAATAGAACTAAAGGTGATGATGTACCTTCTTGTATTGAACATTGGTTGATTAGTGATAATAGTTAACTTTGCTTTGGTAAAAAAAAAAATGATGGACCTATCGTTAAGACTTAATCATAGACCACAATCATGCGCACTATGATGTGAAAAATCGTATTAAAATTTATTATCGCTTCATAAAATATGGAATCTGTAGTTGTTTGCTTGTCTTGTGTTACTTCAAATCAACAAAAATCTCAAATATTGTCGGGAGCTCTCTTGTACGCTCACTTGGAAGAGAGACCTCTTTTTTGAGAACATTTGTTGGTCATCGGTGTCTCCTTGTACTTTTTACGAGTGGGTTGTAGAACCCTCTCTTTACCTATCAACACAAGATAAATCTTCGTATTCGTTTAGGATGTGGAGTCCACCTTGTTGATTGGTTGAGTTTGTGGACTTTTTTTTGGTTTAGTTTTCACCCTTTGTTTTGGACTATTTTCCTCTTGGTGTTAGTATTTGGTGAATACTCCTTTGGTTAGATTTTTTTTTTTCTTTCTTCAAACGGCTAAATTATAGATATACTCGTTTCTACATGCACATGGGTCGACGTACAAGAGAGCTATAGTTTTAGATTAATTAACATATATGACAATTTTTACTTTAAATACATAGTACTGCTTTGTTTATAAGTTTTCTTACATGACATTCATTGATGGTAAATTGATTTGAACCATCAACAATGAAATGCTGTTTTATACAGAAAAACGTGCATATGATAAAACAAGCTAATTTCACACAAAAAATGATAACAAGCTTTGCTTGGAAACAGTGAAAGAACGTTTTTATAGTTTGTAGCAGGCTGTAAAAATGATTGAGGAAGTAGCAAGTCTACGCCATTATGGAAATCTTATTCATAATTTTTGCAACTCCTATTCCTATATATGTATATAAATTGTTTGTGAAGGTAAGATATGTGGATTTCCCTTTGTATTCATTATAAATTGTTAGGAGAAGTTTTGTTTAATATACATCCCTTTCATTAAATTTTCAAAGAAAAACATTTTGTTTACGAATATGTTTCATTTGTTTTTACAGGTTATTGCTCATCAAACATGTAATGTTGTTTTAGTTTGTTAACAGTGGAAACAAATTATTTTTATTTTTGCATCTCAAGGGGTAAGGTTAATATTGTTTTTGCATGCTATATGTTTTGGTTTGGTCTGTTTGGGCTGCAATGCATGAGACTATATTGTTAGGTATGGTGGCTACGGTATCAGAAGTCTTTGAACAGATTAAATTAATGTCTTGGAAAATGAAAATGGTCTTAGGCTTAGGGGTGAGAAACATCATGCATCAATTTTTATAGTTGAGATGCCAAATAACATTTTGGATGATAGATGATATAAAATAAACATCAGTTTATCCCAATGTCCCAAAGAAATGAACACAATCAATTTATTCCATCTATTTTTGGTGTTCATTTCTTTGGGACCTCGAGGTAAAGAGAGGAATCATTCATTGATATGGCATTTGGTGCTTTCAAGCTAGCCTAGAGTTTGTGGAGTGATTGTATGTATTATATATGAATGATGTTTTGTTCCCTTGTTTAATGTGTTTTAAGGGTGTAGTCGTTTCTAAAGATTTAGTTGAGATTGGTGGTCTTTAGGATGCAACCTTGTAGGTTGGACTACCTTTTGGTACTTTGAAGGAGATGGTCTTAGGTTGGCTTCTAGTTTCCTTGTGTCAGATTTTCCTTTGACTATAAGGGCTTCAATTGAACCTTCTTTTTTGCCTTTGACTAATTAATTACATGCCTGCTTTATTTTTCAATTAAACATCTTATGATTTTTGCAGGAAGTATTTCTAATCTCAGCAGGTCGTCATATTCAAATTATATTATTATGTCTTGGCCGAGTAAAACTAACCATATTGATATTTGTTTTAATGAAAATCCTATTAAATTGTCAAATATGGTTTCTTTTGATGTTTTAGAAAGGAAAAAAAAACCACATTATAATTTATGTTCATGTATAATATTGTTGTTTTAATTTTTTTTAAAGTATCAAATATATAGATATATACACATAACCTTCTAGAGCTATTCCCTCGAAAACCCTCTAAAAATGAACTCGCCTACAGACCCTTAGGGCGTGTTTGCGAGTTGGATTTTAGAGGGGAGGTTTTGGAGGGCTAAGTCCTATATTTGATATTTTATAAAATTGAGAAAACAACTTCATCCATGAGCATAAGTTATGGTTATGAAAGGCAAATGGTTATAGTTGTACCCTTGAGTGCTAAGGGTAGCTTGAAAGGCAAATGGTCATAGTTATATTTTATTTTAGCGCACAAATTCCATGCATAATGAAAACTTCTCCAACTTGATGTTTATTTTCAAAACATTCTAGATCGACATTTTCCAACAGAACAGGTGACATTTTAGATTAGGCCTAAAATGGAAGTTAGTTAGAAATAAAGCATAAAGTTGAAGTGATAATAGTGTTGTCAACAAAAACATTAATAAATACCACTCCCATTATTCTCATTTTTTTGCTTTTATTGTCATGGTCTACTGACATCATCTTCATTGATGTCCTTGGTATGCTCTTTGCAGCGAATTAAACTTTGTTCTCACAATTATGAAGAGAGAAAAATTGACGGTTCTTATTATCATGTATTATTACTTATCAGGAGTTGTAGTTATTGTCTATTCAAGTTGCAGAAGGGAATGTGTCAAATAACAGTGGCACAGAATCAGAATGTAGGATTTATCTTAAATAAGGACCGAGAAGATTGTGCAGTATGTATTTTGATTCATAATTAAATTGTGTTTTTACTAGTTCAATCAGTTATTGAATAGAAAACAAATATATACCGATGATTCAAAATGCTAAAGGAAGAAAAGGCATGAAGAAACACTAGTCACTATGTTTGTGGCATGTGGTATGTTACTTGGTAGTAATTTGAAAAGATGTATTTGCTTTGAATTTGTTACCACATATCTAAACATGTGGAATCCATCAAGGTTAGTGATCATGTATCAGCACTTCTTTATATTGCCTTTTTCATTTTTGGAGCTATTTTTTTTCTTATATATTTGCAATGATTAATTAATTATTTTGACAATTCTTCTTTGGTGAGGGTAGTGAAATATGGTTAATTTATTGTTTAAAACTGCGTCGAGTAAATATAGCTTACAACTTTTTTTTGGCGAAGATATTGATATAGAAGAGAAAGATTTGACTCATTTAAAATAAGTAACTTGCAATGAATTTTTGTACCAAAAAAAAAAAAACTTGCAATGAATTTCTAGTTTAAAGGAATAATATTAAAGTGACAACTACATTATCCATCAATAAAAAATGGATAAAGATATCTATGTTGAGTTGATACCAATCAAAATCATCATTTATCTTTTACTATTTATGTTATAATTACTCAAGCAATTCTTTCTTTCCCTCTAAAAAAGATAAATCTTTATTCCATTTTCCAGATTTAAAAGTTTTTTTACTTTTGTATTCTATAAACGTACCTTGATGGCACAAGCGATGGTGGAGCTTGACATAATTATGTGTTAGGGCTGAAATAAATTCAAAAATATATAAATATGATAAACTATTTATATGAAATTGGTTAAGTGGTTAGTATTCTTGCTTGTAGGAAGAATAGTACGTTTCAAATCCTAAACTTTGTATTTTGAGACTTATATAAAGTTGTAAAAATGTCACTACAATGAGGTATAATTTATTTCATTCTCACAAGTGCACTTTGTAAATTGTGAGAGATTTTTAAGAAAGGGATGAGATGTAATTCTCAAAGACAACAGGCACCCACCAGCCACCACCACCTCTAGTTACTGCTAAGACATTATGTCAAATGAGTTTTTTTTTTTTGGTGTAAACTGAATTTCTTTCGTCTGCGAAAATTAATCATTTGAATCTTTTAGTAGTCAAATAGGTGACAAACTCTCTAAAAAACAATTAAAATCCTGAATTTTGTATTATGAGACTTCAATATAAAAAAAATGCAAAAATCTCACTACAAGATATAGTTTATTTTATTCATGAATACACTTTTGAAATTATGAGAAATTTTTTAAGGAGAGGGGAAGTAATCCCCAAAGGAAAGAGGCACCCGCCACCACCTCTGCTTACTGCTAAGACATTCTATCAAATGAGTTTTTTTTTCCAAGTGTAAACTGGGTATCATCGACGTGCAACTGTAAAGATTAATCATTTAAGTCTTATGAAATCTAAATGAACGACAGACTCTCTCTAAACATACGATTTAAATCCTAAATTTTGTATTTTGAGACTTAAATATAAAGAAGTTACAAAAATGTCACACGAGGTATAATTTTTTGGCTTAAATGCAGTTTTACCCCTCCTATTTTGGTTGAATTTGAATTTTACCCCCCCTATTTTAAAACTCGGAATTTTACCCCCTCTATTTTGATTGAATCTGGATTTTACCCCCTTATTTTAAAACTCGGAGTTTTACCCCCCTATTTTATGTTTTTCAGGATTTTCACCCCCACCCACCACATTTGAGTTTATTT
>Ga0099826_10000433_pt1 | contig 19951 bp, 17 predicted proteins | sample Mtrugardesep15_FD_76830 | JGI IMG/M metagenome (GOLD analysis project Ga0099826, IMG submission 76830) | Root nodule microbial communities of legume samples collected from California, USA - M. trunc garden sep15 | ecosystem: Host-associated > Plants > Roots > Nodule | place: USA: California... | reverse complement strand
TTAGCTTTAGCTTGCTATTTCATAAGCCTAAAAACATATAAAAATCCTTATTTTGTGCATGCCTAAAGTAGAATATGAAAGTTTTGATTTACATAGAATGATTTATTGCTACATAGTCTCAAAATGAGCTTATTAAACAAGAACAATATTATATAGATACATTAAATCCTTAAATTAACTAAATTAAATTTTTAAAATTTAATGCGTAATTTTATACTGTAAATATAACCATTCCGAGTTGGCTAATGGGTAGGCCCTAAATTTTTGGTATTTACTGTCCATGTTCGAATCATGGCTCGGGAATTAGGACTCATGACTATAAAGGGTAAATCTTGAACTTATGGTGTTCACTATAGGCGTTCATATCGCCTATAGTAGATACGCACAAAATAAAGACTTGCTGGCTGCTTACATAAAGAAATAAATTAAGGTGGTTATAGTTCAATGGTAGAACAACTATTTGTGGCATAGTTAATTTGAGTTCAATTCTCAATAACCGCCCTAGGTAATTAAGTTTAGTTTGTTTTTTATATATGCTGACTTCTATGAAATAAGCACATAATTTTAGTCGCTTGCGCTATGCATACAATAATTGTGGTAATTACACATGACAGGCTAGTCATAAATTATTTAGTTATTCTGTTAATCGTTAAAGGATATCTATTAATAGCTTTAATTTGTGCAGTCACACGGTAGTGTTATGATGAGTAAAGCACAAATAATTATTAAAATTCTTGCGAAGCAGCCCTCCGGTCTACGCTTGCTTTATTTCATAGTAGCTATAAAAATAAATATAGCTATGTTAAAAACTAATAAGGCGAAGCAACCAAAATTAGTATACTAAATATATATTTAGTATAATTAGCCTTTATAGTTTAATCGGTTAAAACTCATATTTCATACGTATGTAACGAAGGTTCGAATCCTCCTATAGGCTTGCAGGGTTGTGTGCTTAGTACTAGGGTATGTCTTTATTCTATAGAAGCCAGTCTAGTATACTTTGAATAATGCTATCCCTGCTTTACAGAAAAGAAAAATAAATAAAAAAAAATGTTACTAATATCTGTATTATCTACCTTATTATCTAACGCCGTTAATGCTAGACGTGATATATCTATTCTATATAATAGAATAGCTATATTAATTTTATTTTACTGTATATTAAATGATATATCTTCATTAAATATTGTTGCTAAAGGTATTGGTATACATGGAGGTTTATTATTAGTAAATAATATTACATTAATATTTCATATATTTGTATATTTAGTAAGTGCTTTAATATTAGTGTTAACTAGTTTCTACCCTAGAAAAGTATGAATATCTCAACATTCATCTTTACAATCTTTATTATTTAATAATTTTGTTTATTATAATACAAAGATAATAAACAAAATGGGAGAACAATATAAGTTAACTGAATATCCTTTAATTATATTATTCATAGTTACAGGTGCAATATTTTTAATGTCAACTAATGATTTAGTATCTATTTTCTTAGCCATAGAATTGCAAAGTTATGGTTTATATATATTAAGTACAATATATAGAAATTCAGAATTATCTACTACTGGAGGATTAATGTACTTTTTATTAGGTGGTTTAAGTTCTTGTTTCATACTATTGGGAACAGGTTTATTATATGCTAATTCAGGAAGTACTAGTTTAGATAGTTTATATATTATAACTAGTATAAGTGATATAAATTCAGTAGATCTATGATATAAACCTTATTATATTAATCTTTCTTTAGTAATATTTACTATAGGATTTTTATTTAAAGTGAGTGCTGCTCCTTTTCATTTCTGATCTCCTGACGTATACGACGCTATACCTACAGTAGTTACAACTTTCGTAGCAATAGTTGCTAAAATATCTATTTTTATATTATTATTACAATTAGTATATTATACAAATAGTACTTTTGTAGGAGTACGTTCACCAATTAATGGAGAAATGAATTGAACATTCCTTTTATTAATGAGTTCTCTATTTTCATTAGTAATAGGTACAGTTGTAGGTTTAACTCAATTTAGAATAAAAAGATTATTAGCTTATTCCACTATATCTCATGTAGGATTTATGTTATTAGCTTTAGGAATTTCAAGCGTTGAATCCACTCAAGCCTTTTTATTTTATTTAACACAATATATAATTAGTAATGTAAATGTATTCTTTATTTTAATAGCTATAGGATATTCTTTATATTGTTATACAAGTGAAAATAAAGAACATGAAGAATTATTAGATAAAAATAATTCACCAATTCAATTAATAAGTCAATTAAAAGGTTATTTTTATATAAATCCATTATTAGCATTAAGTTTTGCTATAACTATATTTTCATTTGCAGGTATACCACCTCTAGTAGGATTCTTTGGTAAACAAATGGTATTAAGTGCTGCTTTAGATCAAGGTTTAATATTCTTATCTTTAGTTGCTATATTAACTAGTGTTGTGGGAGGTATTTATTATTTAGGTATAATTAAAGAAATGTTTTTCAGCCAACCAGACTATAAAATTAACACTGTATTAGAAAATTTAACATTAAAAGGTTATCTTGCTAACAATAAAACAGTTGTGGGTGTAGGCTCTGCTTACGCAAATGACACAAACTTAAGTTTTAATTACAAGAATATTGTATTATCAAGTCCTATTGCATTTGTTATTTCTACTATTACATTAGTTATATTATTATTTTTATTTATGAATAAAGAATGATTAAGTATGGGTGCCGTTTTGGCTCAAATATTGTTTAATTATTAAAATGAGTAGTGTTACTTTTTTATTTATATTTGTATCTATTTTAACTATAGTATTTTTAGCTCTTAATTTTTTATTAGCTCCGCATAATCCTTATCAAGAAAAATATAGTATATTTGAATGTGGATTTCATAGTTTTCTTGGGCAAAACAGAACACAGTTTGGTGTTAAATTCTTTATTTTTGCTTTAGTATATTTAATCTTAGATTTAGAAATATTACTTATTTATCCTTTTGGTTTAAGTGGTTATGAAAATGGTATTTATGGTTTATTAATCGTATTAATATTTACAGCCATAGTTACAGCAGGATTTGTTTTTGAATTAGGTAAAAATGCACTAAAAATTGATAGTAGACAATCTAATAATTACTTCTATAAATCTAATAAATTTATTCATACTTTTATCGAAAGCAAATAAAGCATCTACGTACTGTGTATGTATAAAACTAGTCTTATAATAAATAACGTTATCTATGTAGGTAATAAAGCAGTACTAGGTTGTCTTCTTATCGTGTTAGGCTAGTCATACGGTTAAGAAGCGCTAAATTAGATTTTTTTTTGATATTATGAATAGTAGAGGTCTAACGAAACCAGGATTGAAAGTTCGGGTATTTAGACATTGATATAGTATAGTATGTTATTAGAATCTTCAAAAGTAATAGGTGCAGGACTTGCTACAGTTGGATTAGCTGGAGCAGGAGTAGGTATAGGTGTAGTTTTCGGATGTTTAATAATAGGGGTAGCTAGAAATCCTTCTTTAAAAGCCCAATTATTTTCATACTCTATTTTAGGGTTTGCTTTCTCAGAGGCTACAGCCTTATTTGCTTTAATGATGGCTTTATTATTACTTTATGTTATATAATTTAATTATGCTATGCTGCTTCGCATAGCACTAGCTTTATTCGGTGGTGGTTTTACTACGAAGTAACACTCCTTCGGAGGGCTAGTTATGCATGTCAGCAGCCAGCAGTAATGCCTGCGTATTTCGTTACGCAAACTTTAACTATTAGCTACTTAGGTAGAGAAGTTAATAAAGGGAATTAGTTTAATGGTAAAACAAGATGCTACGGACATCGAAATTATAGTTCGAGTCTATAATGCCCTTGGTATAATTGTCCATGTATAATTATACTCACGGCGATATATCAATTTAATAAATTAGTATTATACATAGATCGTCATCTGAATAATTTGAGATAATAAAAATAAAAAAAAATGAGTTTAACTTTAGTACTTTTTTTAATTGGAATCTTAGGATTCGTATTTAATAGAAAAAATATTATATTAATGCTTATTTCTATAGAAATAATGTTATTATCTATAACATTTTTAATATTAATAAGTTCCATAAATTTGGATGATATAATAGGACAAACGTATGCCGTATATATAATAATAATAGCTGGTGCAGAGTCTGCAATAGGTCTAGCTATATTAGTGGCATTTTATAGATTAAGAGGAAGTATTGCAATAGAATATAAATAATGTATTTAAGTATTATAATATTACCTTTATTAGGATCCATAGTATCAGGATTTTTCGGTAGAAAAGTTGGTGTAACAGGTAGCCGTATTTTAGGTTGTTTATGTGTACTAACAACAACAATTTTAGCTATAATTAGTTTTTTTGAAGTAGGATTTAATAATAATCCTGTTTCAATTAATTTATTTAAATGATTAGATAGTGAATCATTTAATATATTATGAAATTTCCAATTTGATAGTTTAACAGTATCCATGTTAATACCTGTATTAATTATTAGTTCATTAGTACATTTCTATTCTATTGGGTATATGAGTCATGATCCTCACAACCAAAGATTTTTTAGTTATTTAAGTTTGTTTACTTTTATGATGATTATATTAGTAACAGGTAATAACTATTTATTAATGTTTGTAGGATGAGAAGGTGTAGGAGTATGTTCTTATTTACTGGTAAGTTTTTGATTTACTAGAATAGCAGCAAATCAAAGTTCTATGTCAGCCTTTTTAACTAATAGAGTGGGGGATTGTTTCTTAACAATAGGTATGTTTGTTATACTATGATCTTTAGGAAATTTAGATTATAGTCTTGTATTTTCATTAGCTCCTTATATAAATGAAAATATTGTGACTATTATAGGAATTTGTTTATTAATAGGAGCGATGGCGAAAAGTTCTCAAGTAGGTCTTCATATTTGATTACCTATGGCCATGGAGGGTCCAACGCCAGTATCTGCTTTAATACATGCAGCTACTATGGTTACAGCTGGAGTATACTTATTAATTCGTTCATCTCCTTTAATTGAATATAGTTCAACAGTATTATTAATTTGTTTATGATTAGGTGCTATAACAACGGTATTTAGTTCATTAATTGGATTATTTCAACAAGATATTAAAAAAATTATAGCTTATTCTACTATGTCTCAATTAGGTATGATGGTAATTGCTATAGGATTATCTTCTTACAATGTGGCTATATTCCATTTAATAAACCATGCTTTCTATAAAGGTTTATTATTCCTAGGGGCAGGTGCAGTTATTCATGCTGTTGTAGATAATCAAGATTTAAGAAAATACGGAGGATTAAGAACATTCTTACCTTTAACATATACAGTTATATTAATAGCTAGTCTTAGTTTAGTTGCCTTTCCATTTATGACAGGATTCTATAGTAAAGATTTTATTTTAGAATCTGCATATGGTCAATATCAATTTAGTAGTATAAATGTTTATGTTATTGCCGTTATAGGTGCAATATTTACTACATTATATTCTGTAAAAGTTTTATATTTAACTTTCTTAACTAATCCTAATGGATCTATAAATTATTATAAAAATGCACATGAAAGTGATATTTTTATAAGTTTACCTTTAGTTGTATTAGCAATATTTTCAATATACTTCGGGTTTATAACTAAAGATATATATATAGGTTTAGGTTCAGGTTTTTTTGTAGATAATAGTATATTTATACATCCTTTACATGAAATATTAATTGATACAGAATTTGGAGTACCTACTATATTTAAACTAATTCCTTTTGTATTAACTTTATCATTTTCAGCTATAGCAATTATATATCCTGAATTTGTTCCTAAAGCTGTAACAAACTTTAAGTTGTCAAATTTAGGGTATTATATATTTGGTTTTTTCAATCAACGTTTTTTAATTGAATTCTTTTATAATAAATATATTGTAAATAAAGTGTTATTTTTAGGAGGTCAAACTACAAAAATTTTAGATAGAGGAAGTATAGAATGAATAGGACCTTATGGAATTTCAATGGTTTTAAATAAAGTAAGTAAAACTATTTCTAGTTTAAATAAAGGAGTTGTAACAGATTACGCTCTTTATATTTTAATAGGTGTATGTTTTTATTTATCTATATTTACATTCTTCTCGGTATTTTCTGATATAATATATAGTATTACAATAACTTGTATAATTACATTAATAATTTATGGTTCTTGAAGTTTTACATTCAATGAAGAATTTTCTAATAAAGAAAATTTAAAATCTAGTATTTGAGTAGGACTGCCTAATTTAGACCGGATTACTTCTATTTTTTTTCTATGCCAGCATAGGAGGAGATTTTAGAATAGTTATAATTTTTATATATTTTATAATTACATGATCTATAGGTATTATGGATGTGGATATAATTCGTTTGGATGAAGAAGAAATAATGAAAAATATTAGTGATAATACTACAGAAGCTTGTAATAATAGCAATGAAAATAAAATTAATGATGAAAATAGAATACTTGATAAGAATAATAATACGGGAGATGATAACGTAAAAGATAGTGATAATGATTCATCAAATCTACCACCGATGCAAGCATTCATAGAAAATAATCTTGAATTAGGTTTATATCAGCAATTGAGTGAGCTTGAAGATAAGTGGTTAGGGTGAGAAAAAGAAGATTACGAAAAAACAGGTATATTGCCTGAGGAGAATCATCATGATATAGTACCAAGAAGAAGACAAAAAGATGCAAAGATAGAACAAGAACTAATTAAAAAAATAGAAGAATTTAGATTATCCGAATCTCCAGGAGACATAGGGTCAAATCAAAAAAGAGACTTAGACACATTATATGATGATGATAATAGTAATGAAGATGAAGATTAATGCTTATTTCATGGTAACCTGTGAAATATTACTAAAGATTAATTAAGATAGTCCTCTTAATCATCTTAGCATAAATTGTACTGTTTAGTTGTAGCACTAGAGTGAAATCAAACCACTCGTATGCATAAAAATTAACTTTATACACGTAACAGTAGTGCTATGTCATCGTAAATAGATATGCATACACGTTATTATATTATCACTAGTACTCTATTAAATGAAAGCTTTAATTTTATTTAATAATTTGCATAAGCTGCAGTGTATGTCCGCCTACCGGGTACATACGGCAATATTGGCCTTCCGATTATAAAATCGAGATACATTTGTAAAAATTACGTCGTAATGTATTGGCTTTATAGCCTAAAATAAAAATAAAAAAAAAAATGCGTTTACTTAAAAGTCATCCTTTTTTAAGATTATTTAATGCTTATTTAATAGATCATTCACAACCAAGTAATATAAATTATTTATGAAACTTTGGTTCATTATTAGGTGTATGTTTAGGTATACAATTAGTTACAGGAATAACATTAGCTATGCATTATAACCCTAGTGTATTAGAAGCATTTAATTCTGTAGAGCATATTATGCGTGATGTAGAAAATGGATGATTAATTCGTTATTTACATAGTAATACAGCTTCAGCTTTCTTTTTTTTAGTGTACTTACATATTGGAAGAGGTTTATATTATGGATCATATAGAGCTCCAAGAACTATGGCTTGAGTTATAGGTACAATTATACTTATTCTTATGATTGGTACAGGTTTCCTGGGTTACTTAAACATAGCCCAAAACGGTTATAAATTGAAACCGACAACAAAAATAACAACAACAACAAATACCTTAAGAACAAATATAAGTATTAATAATAGTGTAAGAAAAGCGAAGGAGCGAGGACCGAAGGGACGAGTTTTCGCTTCTCGCTTCTCTACAAATTCATATAATCATACTAAAATGAATTTAAATATTCTAGATATTAGATGTATTATTGAACCGAATTATAGAATAAATGATTTCTTAGAATCTAAAAATCTTAATCCTGTATTTATTTATGATAAATTAGATCAAGATCTTATTAGAAGAAAAATAGCTGCAGAAACTAAGGATTTAAGTGGAATTTATTTAATATTAAATAAAGAGACATTAGGGTTTTATGTGGGATCTGCCTCGACTAATAAATTTAATACAAGATTTTCTAAACATTTATTATATGGTAGTGGTAGTAAGATTTTGAAAAATTCAGTAAAAAAGTATGGTCTGGCTAATTTTTGTTTTATTATTTTAGAATTATTTCCTGAGATAGTTAATCAAGAAAATAATAAGCAGTTATTAGATTTAGAAGATTTTTATTTAAAATCTTTGCTACCTGATTATAATATTTTAACTGAAGCTGGTTCTAGTTTTGGATATAAACATATTGAAATTAGCCGTATAAAAATGAAATCAGAGTATAGTGAAGAATGTAGAAATCGTGTAGGAGTGCTCTGGGCGAAGCAATCAAGTAGTAACATAGCTTGCGCTACGCACAAAAATAAATTATCCTCTGAAACTATTGAAGCTATGAGACATAGTGCATTAAATAGAGAAAAATTTCAATACTCTGATGAAGCATTATTAAATATGAAAAAAAATTCTAAGCCTATAATTGTTAAAGAATTAAATGGTATTGTATATGGAGAATATAATAGTATCATTGAAACAGCTGAAGCTTTAAATTGTTCAGCTAAAACAGTATATAGAACTTTAAAAAGTTCTAGTAAATTGTTAAAAAAACGTTGAATAGTTATTTATGCATAATGCTATATACATTGTACTAATTTACTAAATTATATTATTGTTGTTTTGTTGTTTATAATATAATTTTTATTTGTTGTTAATCGTAGTCCTATAATTTTATAACTAATGTAATTTATGGAAAAAAATATAGTTTTATTATAGAATGACTCGACGGGGTCATTGAAGAAATATAAATATTTCTTTGGCAATGCTAGTGAAAACGATCAAAATATAGTCAAATATAAGAGATCGTCGGTTATCCATATAATCGCGACAGACTGGGTCACTGGTGGGTGGCTGAAATGCTGCTTAATGTACAGTCGACGCTTTTTATCTAGATTTTAGATAAATATAATAATCGAAATAAAAGATATTATAGCTTTTTGTGGGTGTGCATACTTCGTTAGCAGCCCTAAAAAGTAAGTTTTTGTATGTTTTACCTTATGGTCAAATGAGTTTATGAGGTGCTACAGTTATAACTAATCTTATAAGTGCTATACCTTGAATTGGACAAGATATAGTTGAATTTGTATGAGGAGGTTTCTCAGTTAATAATGCTACTTTAAATAGATTCTTTGCTTTACATTATTTATTACCTTTCATACTAGTTGCATTAGTGTTAGCTCATTTAATTGCAGTTCACGAATCTGCAGGTGCAAGTAATCCTTTAGGTGTTCCAAGTTATTACGATAGAATACCTTTTGCACCTTATTACTTATTCAAAGATTTAATAACAATATTTATTTTCTTCTATGTTTTAAGTATATTTGTGTTCTTTATGCCTAATGTTTTAGGAGATAGTGATAACTATATTCCAGCTAATCCTATGCAAACACCAGCAGCTATAGTACCTGAATGATATTTATTACCATTCTATGCTATATTAAGATCTATTCCTAATAAATTATTAGGAGTTGTTGCAATGTTATTTGCTATTTTAATCATCATGATATTACCTGTTACAGATTTAGGTAGAACTAAAGGTTTACAATTTAGACCTCTAAGTAAAATAGCTTTCTATATTTTTGTTACTAATTTCTTAATTTTAATGCAATTAGGGGCTAAACATGTTGAAACTCCATTTATAGAGTTTGGACAAATAAGTACAGTATTATATTTTGCACATTTCTTAATTATAACACCTTTAATTAGTGTAATAGAAAATACTTTAGTTGATTTAAATTTAAGTGGAAGTTCTTTAAAAAAATACTAACTTTAGCAGGACGTACTTAAGCTATATTTAGTAGTGATTTTTCTACATAAGCTAGGATATTTGTACTTCGTAGTATTTCTGCGCGTAGCGCAAGCTATGCTAGCAAGTTCCTAATTTTTTCTATATTTTTATTTTAATTTTATAAATAATACAAAGAAGACACAAAACCCAAATGTATAATCCCTTAGGGATCTAAAAATTAATAAAAAAAAAATGTTAAAACAACGTTACTTACTAGGCTTTGTCTGGATAAAAAAAATTTTAAAGTTTTTCACCTTTAAAAATATAATAAGAGCATTTAGTTATATGATTATATTTAAGTTAGTTTATTTTATCGTGTATAGATATTTAGACACTGAATTTTTAGGTACTTTTTTATCTTCTATTATTGCAGGTTCTATTCTTATAATTTTTAAATTTATTTTTCTTGGGCTTGTTGAAGGTTTAATTACTCCTCTATATTGTGACGAAGATGATTATAATAATAACGATGAATCTTCCAAAAGTAAAGAAAATAATGATAGAGAAACAGAATTGAATACTATGATAGATAATTATAAAAAAGAACTTAAAGGATTTGAAGAAAGTTATCATAAGCCTCGTCAAAAGGCGTATGATTGTATGTTAAGAATTAAAGAAAAAGATCCACATTATTTCTTAGATAAAGCTAATTTTGATACTCTTTCATATATCAAAATTCTTTATCTTGTAGAAACAAGTAAAGGAAGTCTCTTAACACGTGAGGATATGCATATTGCACAAGATATGTTTTTGGGTATGGCTATTACTCAACAAGAGTATGAACAAATAGGTAAGCCTGTAATTCCTAACTTTAAAGTTAATTTCACTATGACTAAAGAAGAACTAGAAAATATATATAGACGTCGTGGAGTTGCTTCTGACGAAGTAACCAAAACTTAAATCTTTTTTGTATTTCGGATTAGCGTTTTTAAAACTGAAATAAATCATTTATTTCATTAATTTGCTTTTGTTTTAGTAAAAACTAAGAAGTGAAATAAGCATTACTTTACTGCTTAAATAAGTAGTAAAGTCAAGATTATGTTGTAAATGGCTTTTACACTATGATTGCAAATCATTAGTATGAGGTTCGATTCCTCCATAGTCTTTAATTTCTTATTATAATAATAAATAATATTTAATACTATTTTAATTTAAATATATAGTATAATTAAAAATTAAATTAAATAAAAATTACTAATGTTATAAGAAGAGAAAATATAAATTAATAGCTTTATATATAAGGTTAGTTATGTACATACATCGTTAGCCTTATATATGTGCGCGCATTTCGTCAGATTAATTTATGCTAGCGTGTGTGTGTGTGAAATCACTATCAAGTATTCACATTACCACTGTACGGACGTCTAGGCATATCTAGGGCTAGGACGCTGCTTGTGAAGTAGTACTAGCTTTAGAACTTAAATTATTTTTTTAATAATAATATTTATTAAGATTATTAATAAATTCCTAGCGCGAATAAAGCACTACAACTTTATTAAATTTATTTTAATTTATATATTCTCTTCTATATTTTTTAGATTTTGGTTAATAATATAGACACGGATACGGACAGGAACATTTCATTAAGATCTCAAATCTCTATGGGATTTGAAAGATGATTTTATTCTACTAATGCTAAAGATATAGGTACTTTATATTTAATTTTTGCCTTATTTTCAGGGTTATTAGGTACTGCTTTTTCAGTATTAATAAGATTAGAACTTAGTGGACCTGGAGTTCAATTTATTTCAAATAACCAATTATATAATAGTATAATTACAGCACATGCTATATTAATGATATTCTTCATGGTTATGCCTGCATTAATTGGAGGTTTCGGTAATTTTTTAATGCCTTTAATGGTAGGGGGACCTGATATGGCATTCCCTAGACTTAATAATATAAGTTTCTGATTATTACCACCTAGTTTAGTATTGTTAGTATTCTCTGCAGTTATTGAAGGTGGAGCAGGTACAGGTTGAACTCTTTACCCACCTTTAGCAAATATACAAAGTCATAGTGGACCTAGTGTAGATTTAGCTATTTTTACTTTACATTTAACAGGGGTAAGTAGTTTATTAGGAGCTATAAACTTTATAACTACTGTTATAAATATGAGAACACCTGGAGTTAAATTACATAAATTAACTTTATTTGGATGAGCAGTAATTATAACAGCTGTATTATTATTATTAACATTACCTGTTTTAGCTGGTGCTATTACTATGGTATTAACAGATAGAAACTTTAATACTTCATTCTTTGAAGTAGCCGGAGGGGGTGATCCTATATTATTCCAACATCTTTTCTGATTCTTCGGTCATCCTGAGGTTAAATTTATAAGCCTCATAATGTTGCTGTATGCTGGAAACACTTCGCTATCAAGTTTTAAATACTCCCTCTTTATAGATACAGTAAAAAAGTTAAAACAATGAAGTCAATCAGCAGGTAACACTTTAAAAAGTGGAACCTCAGAGACTATACGCAACAATACTGAAAATATAAAAAATATTTCTGTTCATACATCTACACATCTAAAACCGTTAAATGATGAAATGTTTGGACATTATCTAGCAGGATTAATAGATGGAGATGGGCACTTTAGTTCTCAACAACAATTAATAATTGTTTTTAGTTCTCCTGATGTTCAACTAGCATATTATGTAAAAAGTGTAATAGGCTTCGGTAATGTTAAACAAGTGAAAGATAAAAATGCTTATTTGTTTATTATTTCAAGTAAGGATGGTATACTTAAAGTTATTAATTTAGTAAATGGAAAATTAAGAACTAGGAATAAATTTAATCAAGTTCTTACTAATGTATTAGTACATCCTAGATACGTAAAAGAGAATATAGAATTTAAAATAAATGATTCTAATTCTTTAGATAATCATTGAATTGCAGGATTTTCGGATGCAGATGCTAGTTTCCAAATCAAAATTATTAATAAAAGTAATAGACCCAAACCTGAAATTAGATTAAATTTTCAAATTGCTTGCTCCGCACAGAAAGATAAAGATATGTTAATCCTTATAAAAAATTTATTTGGGGGAAATATAGGTTACAGAGAAAGTCAAAATACGTATTATTACGGTTCAACTAGTTTTGGTTCTGCTCGTAATGTAATTAATTATTTTGATAAATTTCATCTACAATCTAGTAAACATAACAATTATCTTAAATGAAGAAAAGCATATATATTAATCCAAGAAAAGCATCATTTAACTGAGGTAGGTATAGATAAAATTATGAATTTAAAAAATTCGATGAACAGAAATTCAGTATAAGATAGAGTCCTAACAAGGACGAAAGTTCTTGAGTATTAATTTTAATAGATCTTAAGACTATTAGATTAATCAAAATTTTGTTATATTTTAATTATACCAGGTTTTGGTATAATTAGTACTGTTATATCTACAAGTTCAAGTAAACCTATTTTTGGTTATATTGGAATGGTTTATGCTATGATGTCTATAGGAATCTTAGGATTTATTGTATGAAGTCATCATATGTATGTTGTAGGTTTAGATGTAGACACAAGAGCTTATTTCACAGCAGCTACTTTAATTATAGCTGTACCTACTGGTATTAAAATATTCTCTTGATTAGCTACAGCTTATGGTGGATCTATAAGAATGACACCACCTATGATATGAGCATTAGGTTTTGTGTTTATGTTTACAATCGGAGGGTTCCCGAAATGATGCTTGGCCCTAAAGACCACTATATGCTAGGAAATTTGTTTGATTAGATTAAAACAGTAAATTTTAATTTAATTTATAAAAGAATAATTAGCAGGAAACGAAACGAAACAAGACAAAAATAACTGATTTTCTTAGTAGGATCTTCAGAGACTATACGTGGTCCTCATTATGTATTTACATAGAGAAAAAATAGTCCGTTAAAAATGATGTTGTAAGTGGTGTAGTAATAGCTAATGCTTCTATAGATATAGCTTTCCATGATACTTATTATGTAGTAGCTCATTTCCATTACGTTTTAAGTATGGGAGCTGTATTTGCTATGTTTGCTGGATGATATTTCTGAGTACCTAAAATAATAGGTTTCAATTATAACCATTTCTTAGCTAAATTACAATTCTGATTATTATTTATAGGGGTTAATTTAACATTCTTCCCTCAACATTTCTTAGGTTTACAAGGTATGCCAAGAAGAATAAGTGATTATCCTGATGCTTTTGCAGGTTGAAATTTAGTAAGTAGTTTAGGATCTATAGTTAGTGTAGTTTCTGCTGCATTATTTTTATATATTATATACTTACAATTAGTTGAAGGTAAAGTGTCTGATAGAAATCCTTGAATGACACCAGCTTTCTATACTGATATTTTACAAGCTAACTTAAACAGATGTTATAATAGTTTAGAATGAGGATTAACAAGTCCACCTAAACCTCACGCATTTGTAAGTTTACCTAAACAAAGTAATATATTTATAATATAAATATAATCCTAGTTTGATAATAATACTTTGTCGTTTTATTTAATAGCATATAAATATTGTTTAGAGCTCTATTTCATAGCCTCAAATTTATAGCTTATTATTACTAACCCAGCTGTACAGTTGGTTTCGTTTCATATGGAAAAATTTTTATGAATCTAGTTTAAGTAATATTAACTAAGAATAAGCGAAGAGGCGAGGACCGAAGGGACTACGAAGTCGCCCTTCTATGAAATATTCCTCGCTTCATTTATTCTTAGGGTAAGTCTTATTAGCTCAAATGGTAGAGCAAAATACTTCTAATATTTGTATCCTAGTTCGAGTCTAGGGTGAGATTAAACCTCCATAATAAATTACATATTAATTATAGATATATTTAATTACTGGTAGTTTTTTGCTGAATATATAAAATTTAATACTAAAAAATACAGCACAGTAGTTAGTGCTAGTGTTTATTTTTTTTATAAATGTGGTGACTGTGTGTGTGAGACCTCCGTGGTTTCATATATACACGCTAGTGTTATACAATACACAATAAACTTTAAATTAATGTATAGCATTAATACTAAGTATATTATTATTTATAAATATTAGTAGACTAGTTTAAGAGCTTGTGCCTATGTATATAAAAATTACTAGCATAGCTTGCGCTACGCGCTACAATCGGTATTATTAATTTTATATAATATAAAGAGGAATTTATATAAATGAATTTTAAGCCAATAATTTTACAAAAAATAAATGAGAAATTCTATAACGCTTATATCTATTATTGAAACAATAATACTTATGTTGCCTGCTCTTTTAGTTGTAGCTTATGTTACAGTAGCCGAAAGAAAAACTATGGCAAGTATGCAAAGAAGATTAGGGCCTAATGCAGTAGGTTATTATGGTTTATTACAAGCATTTGCGGATGCATTAAAATTAATATTAAAAGAATATGTTGCACCTACACAAGCTAATGTTATATTATTCTTTTTAGGTCCAATAGTAACTTTAATTTTTGCTTTACTAGGTTATGCCGTAATTCCATACGGTCCTGGTTTATCATTAGGAGATATGGAATTAGGTATTTTATTTATGTTAGCTGTATCTTCTTTATCCACTTATGGTATATTATTAGCAGGATGAAGTGCTAATAGTAAATATGCTTTCTTGGGATCTCTTAGAAGTACTGCCCAATTAATAAGTTATGAATTAGTTTTAAGTTCTGTATTATTAATTATTATATTAATAACTAATAGTTTAAATTTAAATGTAAATGTTCAATTCCAAAAAATCACTTGATTAGCTTTACCTTTATTTTGTATATTAATAATATTTTTTATAGGTTCTGTTGCAGAAACAAATAGAGCCCCTTTTGATTTAGCAGAGGCTGAATCTGAATTAGTTAGTGGATTTATGACAGAACACGCAGCTGTTATTTTTGTTTTCTTTTTCCTAGCTGAATATGCTAGTATTGTATTAATGTGTATTTTTACAAGTATTTTATTTTTAGGTGGATATTTAATTAATTTTGATTATTCTTATTTACTATATAATTTTTATTACTTAGGAAGTGGAGCAGAAAATGATTATACATTAATGAGAGAAAATTTTTTAAATAGTCCTTCATTTAATGGATTATTATCTAGTTTAACTTTAGGTATAAAAAGTTCTGCTATGGTTTTTGTATTTATATGAGTTAGAGCTTCTTTCCCTAGAATACGTTTTGACCAGTTAATGTCTTTCTGTTGAACTGTATTATTACCTATATTATTTGGATTTATCTTTTTAATTCCTTCAATATTATATATTTTTGGTGTATTTTTTATTAATATTAACTTAATATAATTAATAGCTTTATTTCTTAACTTTATAGCAAGTGTGTGTTACTACGTAGTGAATACTACGTAGTAAACCGCGCGATTTTGCATCTTGCTATACTATAACAAAATGTAGTAGATTTATCGCGATTTTTGTGCCATGAAACACGTGTGCATAGGTGAAAAGTATTTAAGCTCTAAAATAATTATCGTTTGGATGTATGTTATTATCAAATTTGATTGGTTTACCTATAGTAGGGGTAGTTGGTGTCGCTAGTATAACCGTCTATCGACATGATTATTATGCTAAATTAATTTCATTAGCTGTTAGTGTAATAAATTTTATTATTTCATTATTTATATTTATACTATTTCATAATAGTACAAACCATTTTCAATTTGTACAAGAACATTATAATACTCAATATTTTGATTTATATTTAGGAGTAGATGGTATTTCCATTTATTTTGTATTATTAACTACAATAATAATGCCTATTGCATTATTATCTAATTGAAATTCTATAAAAGAAAATGTAAAATCATATTTAATTGTAATGTTATTATTAGAAAGTTTATTATTAATTGTATTTATGGCTGCAGATATTATGTTGTTTTATATATTTTTTGAAAGTATATTACCTCCTCTGTTTTTATTAATAGGAATATTTGGATCTGATAATAAAGTTAGTGCTAGTTACTATTTATTTTTATATACATTATGAGGTTCTTTATTTTTATTATTATCTATATTAAGTACATCATCTATTATGGGTAGCACAGATTTTGATGTATTATTTCAATTAGGGTTTGATTATAAAGTTCAGATATTCTTATTTATAGGAATATTTATAGCCTTTGCAGTAAAAACTCCTACAATTTTCTTAAATAATTGACTATTAAAAGCTCATGTTGAATCACCCTTAGGTGGAAGTATAGTATTAGCTGGAATTGTTTTAAAATTAAGTTTATATGGGGTATTTAGATTAATATTACCTATATTACCTCAAGCTTCTTTAGATTATACTTTTATAGTATATACTATAAGTGTAATAACAATTTTATATGCTAGTGTAAGTACAATAAGAACTACAGATATTAAAGAATTAATTGCCTACAGTTCTGTTTGTCATGCTGCTGTATATTTAATAGGAGTATTTAGTAATACTATACAAGGATTACAAGGAAGTATTATATTAGGTTTAGCACACGGATTCGTTTCTAGTGGTTTATTTATATGTGCTGGTGGTATCCTTTATGATAGAACTCATACCAGAGTATTATATTACTATAGAGGTGTAGCTCAATTAATGCCTATATTTGCTATATTATTCTTTATATTGGCTTTAGGTAATTGTGGTGCTCCTTTAACTTTAAATTTTATAGGTGAATTTATGTCACTTTACGGAATTATAGAAAGATTACCTATCTTAGGAGTTTTGGCCGCAACTTCTATTGTATTCTCTGCTGCTTATACAATATATATGTATAATAGAATATCTTTTGGAGGATCATTTACTAAATTAATCCAATTAGGGTTAGTAGATCTGAATAAAAGAGAATTCTTGTTATTATTTATATTAGTTATATTTACAGTAATATTGGGTGTATATCCGGGAATTATAATCAATTTATTAGATTATTCTATGAACAGTGTAATATTCAATATTCCTGCGCTGTCTTGCGTATAATATAGCAAAATGTAGCAGATTTGGCACGATTTTTGTGCCTTGCTATTTCATAAGAAAAACCAAGATCTAAGTAAATATGAACTCACTATACTCCTGTATTGTATCTATTTATTATATATCAAATAAAAAACAACAATCAAACTAACCATCCTTATAAATTCCCCTAAAGAAAGTACGCTATATTAAAAAGAAAAAAAAATGACAAATATTTTTACAGTGTTAATGCCAACAATAAATTTGGATGCTCCTTTACCTTGAGGTATTTATTTCCAAGATAGTGCAACACCTCAAATGGAAGGTTTAATAGAACTTCACGATAATATTATGTTTTATTTAGTTTTAATATTATTTGCTGTAAGTTGAATATTATTTTCTATAATTAAAAATTTTGTAAGTACTAAAGCACCAATATCTCATAAATATTTAAATCACGGTACATTAATAGAATTAATATGAACTATAACACCGGCTGTAATATTAATATTAATAGCTTTCCCTTCATTTAAATTATTATATTTAATGGACGAAGTTAATGACCCTTCTATGACAATAGTAGCAGAAGGTCACCAATGATATTGAAGTTACCAATACCCTGACTTTATAAATTCTGACGAAGAATTCATAGAATTCGATTCTTATATTATACCAGAATCTGATTTAGAAGAAGGTGCATTAAGAATGTTAGAAGTTGATAATAGAGTAATAGTACCTGAATTAACTCATATTAGATTTGTTATAACATCAGGTGACGTTATTCACGCTTTTGCTGTTCCTTCTTTAGGAATTAAATGTGATGCTTATCCTGGTAGATTAAATCAAGTATCTATCTTTATAAATAGAGAAGGAGTATTCTACGGACAATGTTCTGAAATTTGTGGAATATTACATAGTTCTATGCCTATTGTAATAGAATCTGTAAATATTGATAAATTTGTTCAATGATTAATGACTGAAAGTGAATAATTTAGAGCTTTAGCTTTATTTCATAATAGCTAATGCAGCCACTCAATAGTTCTAGGTAATATTTACTTAAGACTAACTTTAATACTATGCTATAACTAGAATTATTTAATTAAATTATTCCCGTTATCACTATAAGTGTAACAACGAGGAATTCGTTTAAAAAACAATAGTAATTTACTTTTAAAAATGCCACAATTAGCTCCTTTTTATTATATGAATGAAATCGTATTTTCTTTTGGTTTAATCGTATTAATATTATATATTTTATCTAAATATATATTACCAAGAATTGTAAGATTATTTGTATCTCGTATATACATAAATAAAATATAATTTTTTATGTGAACAAGTATTCGCAGTAAATAAAATAAGATCTTAATTTAGTTGTTATGCAATAAAGCTATATTACTACGTGGGAACCGCAGCGTGTGTGTGTTACTTCGTAATGAAACCATATACAGCCACCTGGTTTTATACGTTAGTAATTTAATGGATTAGCACTATACAATTATGATTTTATGGCTAATGTTAAAACTCATGAATCTTAATTCTTAAGATACAGATATTTCAATATCCAATATATAGCATTATTAATATTTATATGCTTAATAATAATTTATTTTCTACTTACTTCGTTAGTAGCACTAACGATATGGCTACAGAAATAATTAGTCCTTTAGACCAATTTGAAATCAGAGATATTTTAAATTTAGAAGTTTTGGGAGGTAATTTCCATTTTTCTATAACAAATATTGCATTTTATTTAATAACAGGTACTGTTATTATCTTAGTATCAGGTTTACTTGCAACAAATTATAACAAATTAGTAAGTAATAACTGATCTATAGCTCAAGAATCTTTATATGTTACAATACATAACATTGTTACAAACCAAATAAACCCTAAAAACGGTCAAGTATATTTCCCATTCATGTATACTTTATTTATTTTTATCTTAATAAATAATTTAATAGGAATGGTTCCATATAGCTTTGCTTCAACAGGGCATTTTGCTTTAACTTTTGCTCTTAGTTTCACAATAGTATTAGGTGCTACTATATTAGGATTCCAAAAACATGGTTTAAAATTCTTTTCTTTATTAGTACCAGCAGGTTGTCCTTTACCTCTTTTACCTTTATT
>Ga0099826_10000429_pt1 | contig 19990 bp, 7 predicted proteins | sample Mtrugardesep15_FD_76830 | JGI IMG/M metagenome (GOLD analysis project Ga0099826, IMG submission 76830) | Root nodule microbial communities of legume samples collected from California, USA - M. trunc garden sep15 | ecosystem: Host-associated > Plants > Roots > Nodule | place: USA: California... | reverse complement strand
TCTCAATACTAGGCTTAAGATCTTTCCCGTGCTCAAGAGCTCGCTGAAGAGTTCCAAAGGTAAATGGGGCACTGATTCGAGTTCGCTTCGTAGGAGAGCAGTGCACATCAACATTGGAACTGATAGTGTACACCCTACCCCCAGGATGCAGTTCATCATTACCTGAAAAAGTCATTCACACAATCTAAATCAGTCACACACACATGATTGTTCCAATTACAACTTATTATTACAATAAGATACCCTAGAAACAAAACTCACTGGTCACTATCTATCTTGTACATCACATACAATATAATATCTATCACTTGCAATCTAGCACATGCATGTTCATTTCATCCTATTCCACCAAAGAAAATAAAAAGGGTTCTTTTTTCAAACAAAAAAATTAACTTCTTTGTTCTTAAAGAAATCACAACTACTACTAGATCCAATATTTTCTTTGTTATTCTTACTAAGAATCCTTATTGCAACAACAAGCTATAAGATGAGAGTGTTTCTCCTAATCATGCCACAAGATATATAACACCCATAGAAAGAAAGAAAGAAAAAAAACTCTGTTATAATCTGCTATAATCCTATGATCAATTAAAACCAAAAACTTGAAAACTTAAAAATTGAAGAATCAAACAACAATACATGCAGAAAAAGAAAAAAAAAGAGCAATTAATCTAATCACAAGAAACACAAAGCAAGAGTAAAACATTAAAAGACAATTGAAATAGAAAGAAAAAGAGGATGAAGTAAAGTTACCACTCTGATTGACACGGCCAGGCATGAGAACAAGAAACAGAATTCTACGACTCCAAGTATAAGCTGTTGAATATCACAAAGAGAAGATACAAGAAGAATGAAGAAGAATGAGAGGTATATAACAGAGAAAAGGGTCAAGAGCATTGATGCCAAAAAAACTCCTTAAGGAGCAAAAAATACAGAAAAGGAAGAAGGTTTAATTTAGTTTCTGTATTGAGAAAATGTATGAATATGTCATGTAAATTGAAAATATTGTCGTGGAACTAACAAAGTGGTTTTTATATGTTGGAAATAGAAAAAAAATCTTAGGTGTCGTCTATAGAATAAGTACAATGTTACAATGCAAGATTTCAGAATGCAATGTATACTTCCTTAAAACCGGTTTTTTAATGTTACACACTCACTTTCTTTCTTTCTTAGTCCAACCAAACCAACCACCTCAGCAAATACCACTTTCACAAAAAACCAATACCGCTCTTTATATTTCTTTTTATGTCTTCAATGGTTTTGGGTCTTTAATATTTTTTATTTTTTACCTTTTTTATGAAATTGGGCCGTTGAGTAGGTTGTTGAATAACCTTGCCTTACAAGGAGGTTCACCATATTTGTACATGATATGGACCGGTACATGAACATAGAGAAGAATGACACCGATTCCTCTATTCAACAACATTGGTATTTGGTTGGGTGTATTCAATATTTTTGTTTAGCTTTTTATGGACTTTACTTTATTAATTTTGATTTTTCAACCATTTATTTTTTCCCTAATATAACATATTATTAATAATATTAACCCTAATTTTTTGTAAACTGTTAACTGTCATTAGTTGTCAATAAAAACTGTCATTAGTTGTCATTAATAATAATATTATCAAAAAAAAAAAGTTTTCATTAATAAAAATATACAATGTTATAAAAAACTGTAGTGGTCATAAAAAAAAAAAATCTGGTTGTCAGATTTTAATTGTAATTCTTGTTTGTTTTTTTTTCCATTTATGCCTTAATGTAATTTATTATCAATTTCATTATTTTTTTCACTATTAACTGTCATTCGCTGTCACTTATAAAATATGAAATGCTCTAAAATACTCTAGACTGTGGTGGTCGAGTTTTAATTGAATTCTAGTTTGGTTGTCTGTCCATTTATTTTGGCCCGAATATAATTTACATGAATTCTCATTCGACATGTTTTAACTATTAACTGCCAATAATAAATATTTATTCAAAAAAAAAAACGCCAATAAGAAATATGAAATGTTTGTGTCACAAGACCATCTACGATGTAGCACTCCATTGTAGGTGTTTAAGTGGATCATGTATGTACACGTTCAGTGACGGATACATGATTTTTGAATAGTGGGACACTATATATAAAAATTTATAACATTAGTATTTGTTCTCTACGATTATTCATATTATGGAAACTTTGAATGATTTTATCATTTTCAATATGAATAAAAAAAGAAATTCTTTGTATAAATATCTAAACAATCATTTAACCAGTCATCTCCGACTTAATTTTGTATCCAATTTTTCATAATAGTTGGAGATATATGATGATAAGTGTAGGTCAATAGGTAAATGATTTGTGATAAGTGTGGTTCATGTGATTAAAATATCCACTATTAGTACATTATACTACCCAAAAAATTGTTTCTAAAAACTTTGTGTGGGCACAATCCCACAAACTCTACAACATGCATTCGTTCCTCTACAAATCATATATTTTATAATTTTCAATGATATTACATATTAAACGTTCAATCTCTCCAACTCGATCCTTCAGGAGAAAAAAAGTTATTAAATATGTCATATTAATAACTCATTGTCATTGTATTCCAATAAAGTTTTTTGATTTGTCTACAATTTATTACGTATGACCCACGAAAATTAAAGAAAGAGAGGGTGCTAATATCGCCACATTTCACTATAACCACCAAACATTTTCTCTCCACAATAAAATGCTTATTTATTCTAGTGTTTGATACGTGAAGCACCCACCATTGTACATACTTTAAACATAGTTCAATTGATAGCTACTAAAGATATTATTTGTAGGGGTCATGTTCTTATCTCAAATTCCTTATATCTCCATATTTAAAGTATATAAATATAAATCTAGTGACTATGTTATTTGATAAAAGAAAATGAAATGTTCTATAATATTATTTTATTTTTTTAAGGAAAATGTTCTATAATATTGTAGTGGTCAAATTTGAATTGTAATTTTAATTTTAGATAAAATATCATTTTTAAAATTAGTGCTTATGATTTTTGGTCCATTTATTGTTGCCCCGGTAAAAGTTGCTATTAACTGTCATTAAATGGAACGTTGTATTCAATAAAACTATCCTAAAATTTAGGTTCATTTAAATATAACAAAACATACTACCATTAAATAAAGTTGGCTTCAAAGTTAACTACTTTTAGGTGAATTTATTTTGAACAAAATTATATTTCACAACTAAATTTTTTTAAAATTTAAATCTACTCCAAAATGATGGTAAATCAGAAAGCTTTATTGTAATCTTTAAGTTGGATATTTTTTTTTAGTTGGATATTTTTCTATTACAATTTTGTCCTTAATAATCTTTTTTTTTTTTTTTAAGGAATCTGAAATTCAAATTTTAAAACACATAAATTAAATCAAACTAAAATAAACATTCTATAAGAAAGTATATATAGAACCAAATACTAAAAAATGTGAATAGAAGGGCACATCAGTGTCCATTTTCTTACTAGTACTTTTAAAGACGAGTCATATGCGGGAGCTTCTTTGGGTTAGTAATTTTTGGTTCAGTTTTTATTGTTTAGATACTTTTTTTTTAATATTTTCTTTTTGGAAACCGACATACTTGTTTAAAATTTTCAATACTGCTTAAGACACGAACTTTGATAGTATTATATTAAGCATGAACTTGTCAAAGGTTATGGTAGTAAAAGGTATTTCTCCACAATGTATGCTAAAAATTGACTTGCAAAAAAGGGTATGATTTTTTTTAATGAACTTTTGCTAAGTATGTCATGTTTGCGTTGGGTTTTCCTTATAAGTTTATGAATTGGAGACCCCATATGCGAGTTGGGTTTCCGGTGCATTTTACACCTTCAATGTAAATGGTGATATAAATAATCCTTTCCAAGCTAAGAAAATACTTAGACAAGGAGACCTCATATCTCCTTACATGTTTGTAATTTGAATAGAATACTTGAATAAATGTCCTATGTAACTCAAGAACATGCATGAGTATAGGTATCATCTTATGTTTAAGAGACCATACTTAATTCATGTAAAATGGATTCATGAATACTATATAAAAAAGAGAAATGCACTACTTATCGAAGTTCCTCCACAAAGCTTCATGAGTAGTAAAAAAAAGTCTTTGATGCAACTAATTTTTTTGCAAGTGCCTATAGTAATGTTTTTCAACAACCAAATTTTTTATCAAGAAAATGTATAATGTCTTAAAGGTGATTTTGCAAAAGTTAGTTGGAGGGAAATGATTTGCAATAACCCAACCTCCTCCAAAATGATTGTTTGTTAATTGGTTAGTTATACATGCTAGATTTCCAACTTGTGATAGGTTAAACAAAGTTGGTATACATTGTGACCAATTGTGTTAGAAGGAGAATGAAACTCATTCACACCTCTTCTTTAATTGTGAGTATTTTGATGTTGTTTGGACATGTATTTTGCAATAGAGTGACATAAGTATCAACACTAGCAACTGGTAATTAATAATGCAATGTGTTTAGAGATAGTACAACATGAACAATGAAATGCATCAATTGAGCATAATAGTTGTGAATGTGACAAACTGTTGTTTACATCATAGGGTTGCAATCTAAGAGGCTGAAGTACCTAGTTTTAAGTTTGTAAGACCTTTAGTTGTTCGTGTGTTTGAAGCGGTGTTCAAGTGTCTTTATTTTTTGGTTTCTCGTTGCTATGTAGTTTGTAATAACTCTTTTGGTTAATGGAATTTATCTTTATTTATCAAAAAAAGTAATTTAATGTTGTTTTAATCTATTCTTCAACTTCCTTCATTTTTTAACAACAAAAGAAAAGGTTTTTAAGGAAAAACGAGACGGTCCATTAAAAAAATAAGTCGTGATCGTAGAAATTTCCATCATATCTTATAAGAAATTGTTAAATGAAAAAAATTTGATTTGTGAAATTAATAAATTTGATATTCATTTTATTTTTTATATTAGGGTATGTTTGTTCTGTTTTTTTTAAAAAAAAAAACTTTTACAAAATTTCAGCTATTTGTTATAAATTTTATAAAAAAGAAGTTGTTGTAACTTCTTTTAAACATCATTTTCAATAAATGTTTGTTTCTTAAAAGTGATATCTTTTATTTTGTAAACAAATAAAAATATAGCCAATTTTTTTTAAGGGAGTATAGCTCCAATTTATTTCATATTTATATCTAAATTAATTATTATATTAAAATCTTTTTTTTAATTCGTAACAAATGACATTTTAATAGTCTTCGTGAACTTAGCTCAGTTAGTAAGGACAATATATAATATAGGTAAGGTTCGGGATTCGAATCCCATAAAAAAAACAAAAAATACCTTTTTATAAGGTAAAAAGCTTGTTAAAAGTGCAAGGATATTTTAAATTTTTGTAAATTTTAAGAACTCGTTTCTCCTACTCATACAAATTCATGAAATAGGAATGGTAAATTCATAGGTAATTCTTTATTTTGATTTTAGGTGCTTGTGATAGTCAACTTGTGTCTTCAATAAAATTTTCAAATTTGTCATGCAAACAAAGTCAAGTAGGGAATTAAGGTCAGAATGAAACTTCTTCCTTACGTGAGTCTGCTGGGAAATGGTGAGACAATTTGTATAGTGTCTCTGTTGACTTAGAAAAGAAGAAAAATATGCATAGTGACACATATTCAAATTGGTAAATGCATGTACGAAATGAAGTTTGATGGTACTCAGTACTCACCTCTTTTGGACAAGTTTATTCAATGAATTTGTTTCTCAGCCGTAACATGCAAAATTATGTAGGGTCCATTATAAATTAAATGACCCAATGAAAGGGACCAATAGTGACTTGTTTAAAAGGATTCAAAACAGTGTGTAACATTTTAAGACGAAAAGAATATCAAAACTTTGGGTTAAAATCAATGGATCTATTTTGTTTTAAGCTTTTCATTTTTGCCTGTAACGTTCACATTTTGGCATTTCCTATCCTAGCTATGCAACTTTACCATTAGCTGGTTGATGGTTGGAACAATTGTAGAATTTTAATTCATAATTTGGTTGTACACTTGTAGTCTTGTACAACTACTAGGTGCTGCCCACTTTGGCAATTGGTGATTAATTTAAATTTTGATGATTTATAAAGGGACTGATTTAGATCATATTTTTTAAATCCTATTTGGATCAACTTGTCAAAAAAAAAAAATCTTATTTGGATCATATCATATGAAAATATAATTTTTTTAATTGCTGAATTAATACGTAAATTCATGGTATTTATAATAAAAATCCATATATAATCTATTGACAAAAATGTATGAATTTGTACAAAGTTACAAAAAATGGTAGGTCCAACCGACCTATCTATATCAACTCTGTTGGTTAGATCAAACGTATAATCAAGATAGTAGATTGTTTTTTGGATGGAAAATCAAGATAGTAGGTTAAACTTGCATAAATCCATAATAAATGGATGACACGATATGATACATTGCATAAGTTAGAGCTTTTACATTTTTAATTGGTACCAGAACCATTACGCAACTAGCCGGATGAGAGATGAACTCCTTCTATTTTGGGAAAATGATTTATTCTTGAGACTCTTTAATTTGAAGCTGCAAATGTTTCTTGCCCACACTCAACACGAGGCAAGGCATATAAAAAGCAAATTGAAAACAACTTGTAAAGAACTTTTTTTTCTTTTTCTTTTAAGAAGTTAGAGTTTAAAGATGACTTGCAAATGTGTATATATTTACATTTACTAGTATTTTTGAAATGGAGTTTATAAATAATTTTTTATTCAAAAAACAATTGAAATAACAAATAAGTAAAAAAAACTTATATACTTTTTAAATATTAGAAGAGAACTAATTAGTGATTGCAAGGAAACTGGAATTAAAATAATCTATTATCAATATACTTTTCATTTATTTATTTATGTTTATTTGACTAATGAATTTAATTATTTTTATTAAATAATTTAAATGAATTAATTTACCAACTTACCCATTCCAAAAAGTCTAACATTTTATCCTTCAAGAAAAATGTGCCTTTTAGCCCTTTTATTTAACCCTTCAGACAATGTGTGCATATTTAATTAGTTTTTGTACTCTAGTAACACTTTGAAGAGTTATAGAGTTTTTTTTTTTTTTTAATGACTAATGCCATATGTCATACCTATAGTCAATTTCCTTTCACCAATATTGTGCATGATTGGTTTTTTCTTAAATCAATGGACAAATATCTTTCTGAAGAAATGAGGATATATCTATATACATAATTAGTCAGGATGGAGAACATGAACCATGGAAGCCATATCAATATAGATATGGCATAACTCCCAAATGACTCTCTGATTGCAGTAGTGGCTAAAAGGCAAACAATGTGAAGACTAGAAACATTGGACCTCCCACATTGATTGAACCAACTTGCCACGTTCCCACTTGCCACAAGCTCTATTCTCTCTGATTTTAATTTAATTAAGGGTTTGTCTAACATGTGCAATATTGCAATGTTAAAGTAACTAAAAGTAGTAAATTTTTATTGAAAACCAATAATTATTGATTGAAAGTTACATATTTAATATAAAAACTCAATTTTCAAGACAAATTTACTACTGTAAACTTCTTAATATATGCAAATTTGTACTACATGACAGAAAAATCCTTTAATTAATTATATTAGGCTTAGTAAACAAATCCAAGATATTGAAGAAGAAAAAAGACAACCAAAGATAAAGCCACTCAAGAGTTCTTGCATGTAATTAAGCTGTAACCAGCAACTAGGCCACGACATAATAAACTATAAAAAGATAGTATGAATCGGGTAAGATACAATCAGTCTATCTATATTTTTATAAATTAATACTAAATTACAAGGAGGAGTATATAAATAGTGATATTTGTATAAATAATTTACAATTAAATTTAGGAGATGCCACACGGGCTTAATTGTAAATTTGGGGCGACTAACCCTTTTCAGAATGTTTGTCCAAGGATCAAGTATGGTCTGTATACAATGATATAATATCAGTTCACCAAATCTTTTCCTAATTGGTTATATATTCTTTTTGGATTCTTCAAAATAAAAAAAATATCTTTTTGGATATAGTTTCTTATTTTTTGACTAACATATAATTCTTTATTGGGATTTCTTTGGAAGGAGATTCTCTCAAGTTTTGTTCACTCATATGTGTCTCTACTTTTAAACCATTTTATCCCTTTTTTTAGTTTTAAATTCTCTTTTTTCCCATCTATCAAATCAATGACTTAGATTACGCATGACTCTCATGGCGCATAAGAAAATCCTTTTCCAACAAGGAAACAATGTTAGACCCTCAACCTTAATATTGGCTTTGTTATGTGAATCCAATGTATCCCTTGATTTGAAGAGACACTAATTAATTAGTTCTTTGAGATACTAGTATTCATTTAGAATTAGACTTTGTTTAGAAGTTGTAAAGAGAGGGAGCACACGTCAAAACTCTTAAAAGAGAGTTTGTCGTCTATTTGAGTTTTATATGACTCGAAATTAGTCTTCACAGTTGCGCACAGAGACAACAACAGAAAAAGAGAGGGGGCACAAAGGTGGGTGGGGAGAGAAAGAGAAAGATGAATTTTTTTTATTTGTGAAAGAACTTTTTTAACTAGTCAAAGTGCTTATTTTGTATCATATTAAATCTTGCAGTTTTTTTTGAAAGGGCATCAAATTTTACGGTAAAAACTATATTTTATAGCTTCAATAAAATTGCATTGACATTGTAATTTTGTAAAAGAAACGTATATGATTTTTCAATATTTTTATTTTATTTTAACACATTAATTAAAAAAACACTATGCTACAATCATTGTCACGACATTAGATTAAATGTGAACTCTCATTTTTTTAGTGGATTGATAACTCTCGTGTTTAACTCTGATGATATCTATAATTTTAACCATATATAATGAAGTGATGGTATGCCAATTTTATAGTATAATAATATATGTCAAAATTAAAGTCTGGTTTTTGGGATTGGTCTCTCATTAGGTGTCATATCGTTCTCTAACGCGATTTCTTCTTGCATGTGATAAAAGCTTCTCTTCTTTCCTAAAAAAAAATACAGCTTCTCTTCTTCCATTTTTTTTTCCGTTAATATTATCTTCTTCCATTTTGTCGCACACGATAAGCTTCTCTCATATTATATTTGTGTACCTGGTAAGAGGTTAAAGAAATTAAATGACTCATGTTCAAATTGGATGATGGAAAAAATTATGTTCTAATAATTGATTCCTAACCTTGACCGTAGCAAACATTGTATATGTGACTTATTTTTTATTGCAATATAGTATAGTAATTAAAGGAAAATAATGTGAAAAATCAGACATATTATGAGCATCTCAAATTGGACCCAAATTTTCTTTTGAATAGAATTGAACCTTGTCTGAGGTGACCAAGGACGACAAATGAAGTTGGTGATGTGTGGTGGAGGAAAGTGGTAGTGAGTTTTAGTAAATGTATTGTACTTGTAAATACTTTAACCCTCAAGTTATATCTTACGTGAGGTGGACGAAAGAATTAATATAGTAGAATGTTTACTTTTTTCATAGTGCATGCACTCTTTTATAGGTAGGTTTTAGGAGAATTGGGGTGAAAACTTGTTGAGGTCTTTGAGTGATATGCATAGTGATTGATAATCTCCCTCCGATCATAGTTATATGGTGAGTGTTTGTTAACAAATAACGCTTGGATGTGTGGTTTGAGGAAATTTCTCTTTCTATTTTTTGAATTTCTCTTAAATTTATTATAGTAGCAGTTAACTGTCATTCAATTTTTCAACATCTATTAAGTGTTGTTCGACACTTTTTAGATCAATTTAATCACTTTTTAAATCGATTTAATCAATCTTAAAAGTGTCTAACGATATTTAACTTTCACTTAAAAATTGAACAATAATTAAATACCGTTGGGACAATGAAAATTGAAAAAAAGAAAGATTTGTTAAGTGAGAAGAGTATTTGTACCCTTCATAGTGAAGGTCATTGAAAGTTGGGCCTAGGCTCTGTCCAAAACATAACCGATGTTGAGTTACGCGATCATTGACAAATTAATTTGTTTTGGTTTTTTTCTTTTTAAAGGAATTTGTTTTGGGTTTGTTTAGTTGAAATGGGAAAATATCAGTTTAACTTTTCTTGCACGGGATTAGCTTCTAGGCAAGATCCATTGTTCCTATTTGCCAATTATTTTCAGCAATAGAAATAATATAACGAGTGATAAGAGAAATGCTTGATCGAACTGTGTGACCATTACAAAATAATTTTGGGTTTTATCAAGATTTGGTATGCTTGATTTTTTGGATTGTGTTGTGAATCTTCGAGCGAATACATGAGGTAAGTATATATTTGATTTTATTTCTAGAGAAATTAAAATTGATTTCTCGAATTAGTTATGACATGTTTTGTTGCTCTTGAGTATAACAAGTATCTTAATGACACTATTTAAAGATTGCTAATGAAGAAATTATTTTATTTTTTGACACAAGAAATTAATTTTTTAAAGGGTTTTGTTAACTGGTGCCTTTAGGACACTGATTAAGCATACTATAAAAGGAAATTATTACAATAAAAGGATGTTGTTTTTAACATTATTATAAATTAATTACACAATTTTAATGCATTAACTACTATATAATTTTCTTTTTCATATTCTTAACCAGTGCCTCGGGGCACTGGTTAACATTTCTCTTTTTTAAAAGGTCAAAAACTCAAATTTTCAATGCATTGATAACATAAACTTTAATAAAAATTTACTATTTGAAGTCACTAAACAATGCCCTAAAGACATTCATTATCATTTCCCAAAATTGAGTTAAATAATGAATTTAATGTTAAACCCTTCAAAAAGATATATATTTGGCTATACTAAAATTGAATTTAATGTTAACTCCCTTTTATAAAATCGATTTACTAAAAATTAATTTCATCAACGCAAAACCAATATTGTATGGATGAGTCACGAAACCAGGTCAATCTTAGAAAATTGTGATTCCAAAAGATTTATCATTTTTGGGAAACTTCTTCCAGTTCTAGACACTCTGCTTGAGCATATATTTTTCTCACGCAATATGGTATTTCTCTTCCACAAATCTTGAGGAATAGTCTTCAGATACATCCTACTCGGAAAATGAGGGGATGTAAATGGTCTACAACTTGTTCTCCACGGATATACAAATAAATTGATAGACCTTATGACATGCAAAGTCTTATTTCTTATGTGATAATTGTGCAATTGTTTAGTCAAAATGTGCAGAATATATAATTAAATCTGAGTCATCATCAAATTAACTTTAGAAGAGTATATCATACTGATACTTCCATTTTGTTGCCACTCACAACTACCATAATCTGAGGATATGTATGTCTTTGTTTTGTATTTTATTTTTGAAGTAAAAATGCTGTCAAATGGACTATATTATTTTAATTTTTTTGTATAAATTGAAGATTTCTATGGTAAATTCCTCAATTCAACGTGTACCGTTGACTCAAATTGACTATAGTTTTTTACAAAAAAAATAAATACTAACATGCTTTTCTAGTTTTAAAAAAAAAAAAACATGGTTTCCTAAAATTCAAAACCATAAATACTTGTGAGAAAAAAAAATTATAAGTCATTTTAAAAAATTATCATTCATCAATGGTATATTAAAGATAAATTGAAGAATTGAAAGAAGATGGAGTAATAAATAATTGAAGGTATAATAAAAGAAAATAGCATTTAATGTTTTATTTATATTATAAAGTGTTTTATCATTTGAGGGAAGTTCGTTTTGTTAGGATTGATTAGGATTGTTTCCTTTTCATGTTGTATCACGATGTATTTCCGTTTGAGTTGATTATGGATCAGGTCTAATACCCCTACGCTATACTTTTTTTTGTTAATATATTTTCCCGTTTGCCTAAATAAAAAAAATTGAGATAGATTTTCCTTCAAAACAAATTACACCATAATTTTGGGATGGAGGAGGTAATTGGCATGGTAGAAATTTTCAAGAGTGATCGCTTAGGGAGTGGATCAACTCCAGTGTATTTTTTCTTCAGTTTTCTGTCGTGGAAATCTACACCATTAAATTCATTATCTCTCCTAATTTTAAGTTTTTAACATTAATATTTTTAAGCATTTATTTTTGTTCAAATGTTCAGATTTCACAAGACCCTACAGTCACTGCAGAGGACTCATTTCCGATCGTTTATTGACCAGTTTTAAAAGAAAAATCATTGAATTCAATTGTATCAATTTTTTCAATGGGACCGTCCACTTTAATTGATTATTGTGCCTTATATAGCATGTTTATTTGAATTCTAACACCACCTTTCAAAATGAACTCCGCCTTTTTTTTTTTGAAAGATAATGAATTTGTATTATTGTTTTATGTTGTAATCCTTATCTAGCATGTTTATTTGAATTCTAACACTACCCCTCATATTGAACTCCTGATATTGTTTTGTGTTGTAAGCACCTTTTGTCATCGCAAACTTTTCCGAGCATTTTGTAAGGAGACAAGCATATAAGAATGTTCGCAGTATAATTAGAGCTTTGTTTTTTTTTTTTTGTCAAGTAGCCTAGTGTTAGGGGTTCAAACCCCTGCATATATTATGCAATGTCCCTACCAATTAAGTTAAACTCACGGAGACAGCTATTGCTTTGTTATCTCACCCTAGAATGTATGTACGGTCATGTTTTTACCCATTATTATTGAATGAAATGAACTAGCTTTGTCTTTGCTAAAAAAAGATTTATTTGAAAATTCCAGAAAACTTATGTAATTGATGCCAACATACCAGCGTGTTAAGATCGGCATAGTCAACACACATACGCCATTTTCCATTAGATTTATTTTTATTTGAAAATTACAGAAAATTTGTTGTGTCGTAAGCAGCTTTTGTCATCGCACAAATATAGTTTTTGTTTATGTTCTCGCAAACCATAATCCCCCATTAAGGACATGTCTTATAAAAAAAGTTAATTACTGCATGCACATACTAACCAGTGCTAACTAATAAGAATTATGCATGCAAGCAATATGGTACGAAGCCAATTTTTTACAATAAGAAAAGTAGTATAAACTGAAGAGAGAAAAAATATGCAACTGTTAAGTCTAAGCACTGTGTAATACTTCTAAAATCATATTCATAAGGATTAAAGAACAGAGATCTTATTACAATATTACCTCAATCACCATGGAAAGGGCTGGGGAAATAACAGAAGGGGTCTGGCAGCAAACAAGAGCCTGACTCATGTAAATGCATAATTACAGGTAACAGTAACAACTTCTGAATCCAGCAGCAATGCTGGTTTTAGTTGGAAAACGGTATACAGTCATTTACAGGAGGGCAAAAACAAAAGGATTGCCTTAGCGATTCAAATTACAATGGAAGGACAAACTTGTGTTTGATCTTTTAATCTTCTCAGCAAGACTATAAATTAAAGCCTTTCATGAGTTAAATACAGCATATGAAGTATTAACTAACTTAAAGATAGCTTCAACATTTTAACCTTAAGTCTTCAACCATACATTCCTTCACGCTCCCAAACATCCACTAGGAATTCAACCATTTCCTATTTATTGAAAATCAAATTGCCAATTAGTAATTCTGCATTAACGCCTCAATAGTCCCAGCAAGGATCTAACTATGTATAATAAATATACACGAGACACTTACAGATAAAGGTACGGACTTCGGGAAAGGTTGTCTAGTCCCAAGCAAACTTTCATAAGTGGCATTCCGACTACAACAAACACAATGATTGATAAGCCATTCACAGGGGAGAAACTCAGAAAGACAGGAAAGCACAAACGGTCAAGATGAGCTAGCATCAAGCCAAATAAACAGAACATATGTCAATAAAATACTTTGATTTGAAAAACTAAGAGCTTCGAGAGCTTAAACATTTGTCTTGCCCTTTCAATCATGACAAAATTGCAAAGGCACGGAGGTAAAAAGAAAAACAAAATGAAAGAAAGAACATCAAAATATGAGCCAAAGGTGCAGTTGAGTGGTGAATCAGGATATATCTTGGATATGGTTGTAGAATGAGGTTTGCAAGTCAAGCCCCTATCTATGTTTACAGTTAGATAAAAAGTATTAATTAATTGAGCCAAATGTAATGCAGTTAACATACTTTAGTCGGGATTCTTGTTTTTGTTGGTTTTGCTTCTCGGATAAGCCACGTCCAACCCACTGAAGCCTGATTTCATTCCAAAGAAGAAGACCTGTAATGAAGAACAGCGTATATGTGATAAAAATTAACTTTAACCTTTATTTTTCCTTCAAAGCAAAGACAGTAAATTTCACAAATAGTGTACAACAGTATACAAGTTAACAACAACAACAATCAGGCTTTATCCCACTAAGTGGGGACAGTTACATGGATCAAACAATGCCATAATGTTCTATCATATATCATATCTCTATCCAACTCATTAATCTCTAGATCTTTCTTAAATAGTTTCTTCTATAGTTTTTCTAGGTCTTCCTTCCTCTGCCTCTAGTTATTTGACTACTCTCTATCTGATTTACTCTCCTTACTACGTAACTTATAGGTAAACTAAACTAAAATGTTTTAGAGTCATTTATCCAAATAGTGAACAAAAACAAAGCAAGCAAAAAATAGCATATGCCATGTGGCAACAGCTTTGTGGAGAAAACCTTGTTCACATGACTAGACCTGATGGGATGGGGTCTGATCCCCCACTTGTTAAGTTTTCCCCTCCCTATCTTAGTTCCAAGCGCTTTGTTATACACAAAAATAATAGCCTCATGTGTTCTGCTAAAAATATAGATCAGCATTCCAAAATTGAGTAGTAGGAAGAAAAGAAAAACCAAAATAGGACTTGCCTTGGTTTACATATTCAGGTTCGGTGCCTGGCGTCGAAGCTCCATTACTTTGATATAGAATTTGATTTAATGTACTGACAGATGATATACTTCTTTGAGATTGAATGGTGCTGTTATCCAGATCACAAGGGCTTGAACTCCAGAATCCATCTGATGCGGTTGGTTTTCTCATTGTCTGCCCCTGAATTCTTAGTCCTTTGGCCGGCTCATCGACCGCAATAATTGGTGTAGGTTTCACACAGCATCCAAAACAACCACTGCACTGTTATAAAACAAGTTAAATAACAACAAAACATAGACCAGTGTAAAAAGTCTTCAAGCCCATGTCGCCCATTCTGTGATTTACTTTTCCAGAATTGTTTCCTTAAAAAGGCTATTATGTAAAACATCATTTTATTCATTGGCAGTAATAAACTTTCTTTTAATTTTTCACTTATTTCCTAGGAGAAGCACCAGTTTTTGTCCCCTAAATGCAACTCTGATGGTAAAAATGTGTGGGAACATTTGATATGCTGGGGCACGGGTTAGAATCGACAGTAACCCTCTTCTACGCACTTAATGTGTGAAATTTGCCGCTAGGCTCTTTAACACCATTTAAAAACAAGCACCAGTTTCTTGCTTCACTTTAATAGCAGAATCTCTGCTTTTGTGGCTATTTAAAAGCTTATTTGACTTTTGGCCCAACCCTTTATTTTTCTTTTTTCCCAACTATAGCAGTTTCCAATGATTCACAGTACAGCCAAAAATCCAGCCGAGATTGTTTTACAATCAATATAATTGATTTCTCTAGTAGACCGGAATAGCAAATACTACAAGGCTAGAATAAGATATACAACCAAAGTGCTATAAGTAGAAGTTCACTCTTTTATATTTAAAGTTGTCAACAACACACTAATCAATAGTCACACTAAAAAAAGCATCTTATCCACTAATTCTTGAAGTGCTCATAACAACTATATAAGTGCATCCAATGTTCAATACCTCCCAATAAATAAAAGCATTTTCTTATCTTCGCACCCTAATTTAGGCCTGTTTGGATTGACTTATTTGAACTTATCTACCGGCATAAGCACTTATGAGATTGCTTGAGAGAACCTATAAAAAACAACTTATGACATGTTTACACAAACAGTGGATAGTGTGGCAAAGACTTGTTAGGTGAATTTATCACAGTAAATTGCTTTGAGTAGTAAACAGTAAAAACCTAAAATGTTAGGTTATTGAATTGGCAGAAACAAGCATTTAGGCATAAGTGGAAAGTGAATAATTGAATTGAATTGAATTGAATGGAATGGAGCAAGATGATTGGAAATAATACCTAATCTAATCTAATATAACCCTATGGCTATGTGAGTATATAGCAATGGAAAATAAAGAAGAAGGGAAAGGAATAGGGAGGGGAGTGAGTGACTCACCCCATGCAAGCGAAGAGGTCAGTGATCCAAGCAGTAATCATCATCACCATCTATTCTTATTTCTTATTACAACCACACATATAGAAGTAGAATAAGGAAGGTGCAAATAAGAAGTTTCTTCGGAGCGAGAGAGCGAATGAAAGACACACACACCCACACGGTTGTGTTGTGTTGTTGTGGGTGCGGAGGGTACTTGCTTGGATATTAACGTGTCTGCTGCTGCACTACTGTCACTATCTGTCGTTTAACTAACGCTCCCTCCTCATTCCCTCAACATTTTCTTTTTCTTTTTTTCGATAATTTTCTATTAATCTTATTACTAATTATTAATATCTTCATAAAAGAATATTATTATTAATATTTTTTTTCACATTATCAAAAGAGGAATAATTTTAAAATATAGTATCTATGTACTGAAGAACACTTAAATAAAATGGTAAAATATATCTTTTGTCTTAAGGAAAGTTATCCCTTGCAGTTTTACCGATTAGGGGAATCAGTCATTTATAAATTTTAGTATAAACTACTCTAATTAAATATTGTTGTATTGATTGTTATCTTAAATATGTATTGTATTAATTAAAGCGTAAAATTGGATATTATTAAGTTATAGATATATTGATTTATGTATATTCATGTAAAATTAGTTAAACAATCAATTTTAATATAAAAAACAATTATATAATCAATTCTAAAAACAAAATCATGTACAATTATATTCAAACAAAACTATATGTCATTAGGACACTTGTTAACATTTTTTTTTTTTAGAATAATCTTTACTTTTTTTAGTATAAATCTCACAACTACTATGATAAGATTAAATATGACATGACAAGCATCTCTGATGTCGTTTATGTCAATACGCAATAAGTTAGTAAAGGTTTTTTTTTTTTACTGCTTTTGTTACATAAAAGTTTTTTTAGTGGATTTTTGTTACATAAAGTTAGGCTTATCTACCAAAAATAAAATAAAGAAGAAAGTCAGGGAGGCTTTGCTGCCCAATCGATTTTCATAAAACAAATAGAACATTGCAATGCTAATACCAATAATTAATATTCTTTATTGGTTCTTAATCTGTCAAATACCTAAGATCATAATATTGCCAGCTGGCTCCTGAATCAACATATTTAGTAAATGGACTCTCATAATAATTCACGAATTATTATATATGGGTTGAATATTGATCATTGTCTTTGAAACTTTAGTTGAGTGCTAAAATTTGGTTGTTATTGTTGATGTTGAAGTTTTTATGTATTTATATGTTTTTATGATCGTGCAGTACCCAATTTCCAAAAATATGATTATCTTTAAATTGATATAGCTAAAAAAAAACTTTTAAATGAAACTTATTTTATTTATAAAAATCCAAAAACACGACTCGTGTTAAGGGTCATGAGTTTAAAGGAGTAGGTATTACAGGAATAACAAAGATTTTCTTCCATTCTCCAGGTCACACAATTCATGTTAGGAACAGTCCTACCAACAAGTCTCTGTTTCTGTATTTTACAGCTTCACAACCCATATCTATATCTATCAGACAAATCAGATCACTATGACTACAACAAATAGTGCCAGTGCCACATATGAGTGAGAGTGATGCATCCAAGAGCACAGAAAAGCGAGATATACAGACAACAATATATTGCAAATAATTCTCAACAATAGCTCGAGTTATAAGGTTTAATTTAGGTGGGAAACTATTAATTGTGCTCCACGGACCCAGTGAACATTGAAACAACATAATGCAACGATAGTACCTTCTGTTGACCATATTGACGAAGAAACAAAATCCAAGAGTGAGGCGTATCAAATATGGCACAGAATAAAACAAGTATAAGGAGATAACTTCATCAATGAATACAAAGAAGAGAGAGAGCTAGAGGCCTCAATCCAGTATGATTGACTGACAATATCTTCATATTTATTCTTTGATAATTACTTCCCTACTTCTTAGACAGAATAGAGGCCAGGCCAACTCTCCATCCATACAACATAGACAAGCTGTGCCTTTGAGGAATTATAGAAGCCAGACCTGTTCGTGAAGTATGGATAGGCTTAATCTCCTGAGCAGCGCAACTTGAACTTATCTCCACAGACCTGAATTGATTTTAAAAATTTAGCAATCACATAACTAGAATTCAATGAAACAGAAACGAGTAGAGCATCATTTGGATATTCACAAGTCATTTACGTAGCATGTCAAAAAAAATCTAGCGTAAATGAGCCAACTAGAATGTTGTGAATTCGGACAAAATCACACCAATGAATAACAAAGATGTGTGGAGTAAAGGTAGTGATAATCAATGGATAAAAATAGCCTCAAGCAACAACAACAACAAACAGTCCTAAAACCTAGTATAGAACAACATCACAAGCATAATCAAAGCAATAAAGAAAAGCAATGAAAGAAGGGAACAAACACACCAAAGATTGTTGACCCAGTTCGGTCCAATATGGCCTAATCTGGGGGAGAGAACTATCAAAGAGTTCTTACAAAGAGATTACGAATGGGTTACAAGAAATTAGCATAATAGCTCACAAAGAACAAGAACCTAATTTCTACCCATTTTTCCAATCTCACAAATGAACAAGTTACTCAATGATTTTCACTCACAAGGTGATTACAATGTTTCCCAACCCAAGAGAACCTCTCTACAAAGACACTCAACCCTAAAGTTTCCTCCTTTGCAATCCAAGTTTCTCTCTCTAAAAGCTCTCCTCAAAAATCTGACGTGAAACACTTAAATAGTACACAGTGACAGGCAAAATCGCGCCGTGCCAGGGAAAATCGCGCCACGGTTCAAACGTACGACCCAAGGTACAACATCCTTATCCAGAAATCGCGTCACGCCAGTACAGAATCGCGCCACGATTTTGCTTCAGCAGAAACCATCCATTCTGCCAAGAAAATCGCGGCACGCCACTCAAAATCGCGCCACGATTTTGAGTTTCACAGAATCACAATTTTGAGTCAAATTTCAACATAGAAGAAAACTGAGGCCAATCAACTATGACGTTGGCAAGTCTCATCCACTAGCTTATAGAGTATTTGAATAGTTTATAAGCTTGTTTGACCAAAGTAGAAGCGTTTAATAAACGAATTTATCTCATTTTCATTAGCTTATAGCATTTTTTTTCAAAAGATACTTGAATATGTTATGAACCTGAGAAAATAAGAAAATGTTATAAAGGATATTATCCATTCATGAGAAAAGGTCCATGACCTTCCAAAGTGGAATCTCCTTATCCCACCGAAAAACAGTTTTTCTTTATTTCTGTCCTGAAGCCTCTTTGTTTTCTCCCTTATTCCTTTTTATATCCTTATTTTATTACCTTGCTGCTACGATGGCTACACCCTAATGAATTCTAATAAGGTGAGCTCCAGGGTGCCTAGTATACATGTTGGACATGAGTACCGAAATTAGTTGGATGAATAAGAAACAACCACATGTGTTGTCTCACGATGTCATCAGAAGAGCTTATATTTTGTAGAGTATAAATTTGGCTTTAAATTTGCAGATGTCTCTTTATCAAAAACTTATATTTTGTAGAGTATACATTTGACTTTAAATTTGCTGATGTCTCCTCAAATTAAAGTTACAAAATTCCCAAAGTGACTCTTTGTATTCTGATAGCGCACAGACTAAAGAGAAGGGTAAACCCGTCATTTGGAGGGTTTATCAAAGGAGAAACAAAAAATAAAAATAAATAAGTAATATAATATTAGTGTGT
>Ga0099826_10000428_pt1 | contig 20004 bp, 7 predicted proteins | sample Mtrugardesep15_FD_76830 | JGI IMG/M metagenome (GOLD analysis project Ga0099826, IMG submission 76830) | Root nodule microbial communities of legume samples collected from California, USA - M. trunc garden sep15 | ecosystem: Host-associated > Plants > Roots > Nodule | place: USA: California... | reverse complement strand
TAAAATATAAGAAAATATTTGACAATATCTTTATATTACGTCAGTTAAAGTATCTTAGTTAATCTCGTAGAACTAGTTTCTAATCTTTGAATTACTCCTCAGATTACTTTCTATATTACTTGGTTATTATCATGATCTGTTTCCAAATTTTCCTATTTATTTAGGATTAGGAGTTTTGTATTTCTATAAATAGAGATTAGTGTTTAGTCTTAGTTAGTATCAAATCATCATCAATAATGATTCACCACTGTCATATTCAAAGTTCTTATTATTTCTCATCATTTATCTAAAACTCATAACTTCCACATTATGTATTTTCAATATTTCCAATCCTATCGTCCTAACATCTGTGGGTCTAACAGTGATACAAAAAAAGTATGAACGGTTAAGTTTTCCCAACTTCCTCTGGTGCCTACACAGCCTCTTGAAACCTTGTCAAAACATCTGCCAATGTCATTTATAATAACAATTTTGTCCATTTTCCTTAATAAAATTTTGGAAAAATTTAAATTTTATTGTAGCAGGATAAGGAGATGCCATTAACACCGTGCTGACAATACATGAATCATTATATATTTGGCTAACATACAATCAACCATCAAAGTTACTGCTCCATATTAGGCTATTACAGTAAACATTACAAAGAGAACCAAAAGAGGGTCAAGTTACCTTAGAATTTGGACATCTTCCTCATCTAAAAAGTTCGGCATCAAAGATTCTGCATGACTTAACAAAGAGCCTACAAAAGAAAGTTACTTGTAAGAAAGTAGGACTGTATTGCTGATAATTCAAAAATATTTTTTAGAACAATCATTACGTAGGTTCTTGCTAACAGTAGCAGCTTTAGGAGCATCAGATGCGAAAGAAAACCCAGGCAGCAAATTAGATAGATCCATTTGCAGGCATTCCAGAAACGTTCGAATGAAATGGTTCCTCTCACTTTCTGCAGAGTAAATTTAAAATGAAAAAATGATAAATCATTTAAGGAAATATATTTAGCTGTCAAACAATCAAATTTATAGTGAACATTAGCAAGCGTTGGCAAGGAACCAACCTTCACAACGGCCAGGAACATGACAATGAAGATTTGCAATGATCTTTACTAATAATGATGTCCTATTATGTGCATAAGAAGCAGAAGGCATGATGTTACGTATCATATGCAATTCCAAGACTGTTGGATTCTGTAGATCCATTGATGAACTATTATCCAAAATCCATCCAACTGTAGCAAATAAATCATATTCAACACTTGCATCCTCCTCTGTTTCTGAGAGACTAGAGGAACACCAAGAGGATAAAAAATCCGCATGGGAGACTGATATTATTGCTGTCAGAACTTTAGTCTGGAATCACATGCAAAGGATCCAATCAAATTTGTAAAGCTGAATAAGCATTTGAAAAATCAAAGAAAATAAAGATAATGCATCAACCGTCATCAATCAGAAAAATCAAGGTTCATTAATTGATTGTTTCTCATAAAAAAAAAATTATCACCAACAAAAATCATTTCAGAGACAGAATGAGAATGAACTCCAAAACACTAAAGCAAGTTATCCTTAATATTCACATAATGATAACTTACAAAATAAGTTGTGATGTAAGATCGAAAGCATGTATCATCGGAGAAAATGTCTGCTACACGCATTGCATTAATCTGTAAAAGCCCAATTGGGTATCTTCTATCAGTAGTAGTCGGATACCCAGGATTTCTTCCAAAAGCAGTCTTCAACAAGTCCAAAACCTGAATCATCAAAACAATAACTGATAGAAACCAAAATATGAATAGGAAATACTAGATTATATTAATACTGAAATAGCTACACCAGAGAAATAAATCCCTATTACAAAGCAATTGTAAGGAACTACAATTAAAAAAAATATGGATGGAGATAGCCGCAGAAATCAGAATGGCACTCTCAAGAAGAGAGAATCCCCTTACTGAGATAAGAACCACCCCTACGCCCAGCACCCACAATTTCCCACATCATACTTCTCATGCCCCATATTTTCGGTTACTATCCCCTAAATAAGCCATTATATTATTTCCTCGTCAGTCGCCACCACATTAATAATTGGCCTATTAATAATAGTGGGTCTACCAATCAATATTCCACCTTTGAAATGAATCACGTCCTCAAGGTGAACCAAATGCACTTCAGATAAATAATTGTACCAGTTTTGAAGTATAATGACCTAATGCAAATAGAAGAATTACCACCAAAGAGCATGGCATTAGTGACTTGTGAACTTATTTGGCCAACTAAAACAGTTGCTCAAAGAGCTACAGTTTGGAGAGACTATGTCAATGACGCTAATATGTGATAATAAAGCAGCATTGCATATGGCCTCTAATCATGTTTTCCATGAGACGGCCAAATATATTGAGATAGATTGTCATTTCGTCAGGGAGACGATAACATCAGGAAACATCACTGCGAGTTTAATCGACTATAATGATCAACTGGAAGATGTCTTCAAATCCCTTGGAGGTCCTCAAATCAGTTATCTTTGAAACAAGCTGGGTGCATATGATATATATGCTCCAGCTTAAGGAGGAATGATGAAAATATATCATATCTATGTATTTATTGTATACACATATCATATCATGTAAATAGGAATAATATCTCTTGTATTTATTTTGTATTGATTGCCTTAAGCCTATATGAAATCGACTCCGCTGTGTAGATGAAGACACACTTTCACAACATTATGCCTCTATTTTCTCTCATTCAACAATAATGAAGTAAAGAAAGTGGCAAAAAATCAATTCAAACAAAGTTAAACTATTTCAGGCAAAAATTTCCATCGCCGACTATCACCAAAATCACACAAACACTGGAGACTGTTATCTTTAACGGGGTTGCACTATAAGCTGAAAACTAACCTCCACTGCAACAGATTTAGCCAAATCTAAACTTTGTGGTGATGTGGCTACTTGATCGACAAACGAAATGTTTTCTGCTTCACACAAACTCAGCAGCTGTAAAAAGTAAGTAGTGAAAGTGTTAGTCATTCATAATATGCATCATTTGGAAAAAAAGGGAGAAAAAAAAAAAAAACAGACTGCCAGCTGCGCATAGTTCCCACCATCATGAAGTATAGGGAAGGTCAAAAACCCACGGCCTTACCCCCATGGCAGAAGACTCTTTCCATGACAACAATATGTGACCACCAGGTAACATGGAAGCAACCTAACAGTTGTGCCAAGACTTACCTTCTAATTTGAACAAATTATGTAGTAGATTAAATTCAAAATCAGGCATACGTGTAAGATTTTTCACATGACTCACAATGGATAGTATTCTGCCTTTCAGCCTTGAAATTCCAGCGACAATCCTAGTTGGAAAAGACGATTCAATGTTTAACTTCAAGATAGATTGAGCAAGGAAAAGAATGCTTCCCTTTCCACATAGCTCCTGTAACCAAAAATAAAACATACATATAGTTCATAAATGCATGTAAAAAGGGTAATTCATCGCATCAACCAACCAAAAAAGTAGAATGACATCAATCATCTATTCATCTTTCATAGTTTCTAATTGCAAGCAGCAAATTCCTCAAATTAAGTACTTGGCACCATGAAGTAACTCAATCACAGACAACATTGCTATTTCTAAGGGAAAATATGTTCTTGATATCTTGGAGGAGACAAGGATGCCTGATTGTAATTTTGTAAATCAGTTGATACTCCTATGGAGCCTAATGTGAAACTTCTGCCAGATAAGGGGAAGTCATGTCTTGACGCATACCGACACAAGAGATTAGTAGGAAAAATTAATTATCTCACTATGGCCAAACCAGATATCGTGTTTCTTGTGAGTCAATTTCTAAACTGAGTTTGTGATAGCCATTGGAATGCAGTGGTTCGGATCTTAAGGTATTTTAAAAGGCCACCTAGGAAATGGTTTGTTTATACAGAATGAGGTAATAGCAATATTGTTGGATATTCAGATAATAATTGGGCAGGTGATGTAAGTGATGAAAGGTCTTCTTCATGTTATTGTATTCTAATTAGAGCAATTTAATTTCATGGAAAAGCAAGGAGAAAAATGTTGCCACAAGGTCGTGTACTGAAATTTTGTGAATTAGATACGATGGAACTTATGTGAGATAATCAGTAGGCATTGTATCGTTCTTCAAACTCCGTCTTTCATGAGAGAACACATGTAAATATTGATTGTCACTTTATCAGAGAAAATATCATTTGAGGCATCATTAAAACCTCTTCGTTGAGCTCAAATAATCAGTTCGCCAATATCTTCACCAAATCTCTACAGGGACCTCAAATTAATTATAGGGTTAAATGGTGTTTTCCCCCTGCCATTTGAGCGAATTCCGGTTCGCCCCCTATAATTTATTTATTTTAGATTCCAACCTTTGTAATTTATAGATTCTTTGCTTTTAGACCTTTGCAAAATTTAGCTGTACAACATATAGATCATATGGCAGTGGGGTGAACCAAAATTCGCCTAAATGTCAAGAGGCGAAAGTACCTTTAATTTTGAAATTTGATGTCATGAAGATCTAAAAGAGAAGAATTTTTAAATTACATGGTTGGAATCTAAAAGATAAAAAATTACAGGGGGTAAACTGGAATTTGCTCAAATGGCAGGAGGAAAACACTATTTAACCCTTAATTCTATATGTAACAAGTTGGATACATATGATATATATGCTCCAACTTGAGGGGGAATGATGATTATAATCACAGTTACAATTATTCTCACCATTTAATAACGTTTATACAGTTTCCTTAAATTATTATTTTTCTGTATTTTGAGATATTTTCTCTTTTATTGATATTTGTACACCCCTGTAGTGTAATACTAGATGACTATTATAAACTATTCAACTCTTATATTTAGAAAGTACATATTAGAAGAGAAGTAGTTGGTATATCTAATGGAGTATAAAACAATTTTGGATCAATGTAAATTTATAGACCTGTAAAACAGAACTTTTAAGCCAACTGGATTTCATGGGAAAGCCATTCCATTAAAAGTTATTTGTTAGTATAAGATTGATTTTGCTTTAAACTAGTGTGTTACTCCAAATTTTGATACGCAAATTTAAAGACATAATCACATCTTGATGTGTTGCTCCAAATTTTTAAAGAAGTCTAGTTTGGAAAACCTTATTATTGAGCAGGCGCTCCTTAAACAATTTCTGCTGGCACAATCCGTGGATAAACTGTAGAGAAGCCTCACATTGCTGGCAGAGAAAATAAACTACTTGTTCCGACGGAGGATTTGATTCCATGGAAATATCTTTGTAGCAAGCTATCAATGTAATCTCAAGACACCTAACAACCACGCGAACTGACCCAAAAGCTGCATCCATAAATACGTCAACCTATCACAGAAAGGTTCATAATTAGCTATAATATAGATGTGATATAATATATAATAACATTGAATTTGTATCATCAGAACAGAGATTATATAAGAAAAATAATTAATTGACAGGAAAACAATTCTATATGACGGTATTGTGTCCTTTTCAGCATAAAGAAGAAACTTTTAACACCAAAAGTCCCTTTTTATAGTTCATCACAATTGAGAGATAAGTAAAAAGATTTTAAATAGTTATACATAAAAAGGATTAAAAAAATGTAAATGATTAATATGTTATGAAAATCATTTTCTACCAGCCATGCCTAATGAACGCTAACAATAGTACTTTTAAATCTAGCAACTAAAGCAAAAAGTACAGGTGAACTTGTACCTCAGGGTGTGCAAGCAAAACATTGGCAATATCTTGGATCTGTCTCGATATAAACCCTGTTAATAGATGTAAGCTGCATGCTACAAGAGCAGATTGCAAAAGGTACATAAATCTAAAAGCACGATCTTCCTGCAGCACGAATGCAAACTCAATACAGATAAACAGTACAGAACTAGGGTACAGATAAATTCAATATATTAAACTGCAGAGATAAGAACTGAAGAAAACCTGTCTGTAGGTACTAAGAGTAATGAGCATGTAGATAACCAACTCAATCATCTGTTCCACAACTTTGAAATCATTTAGAAAAATCTGTAATCATATCATATTCCACATGCAGAAATCAGAATCTACTATTTTGCAAAATAAATTTGTATGCTATAGCACAAAAGATCATTAATATCTATTACCAATAACATTAAGGGTCAGTTGATGGTTAGTGGACTATTATTTAGTGCACAAGATATTATTCAAACTTTTGACGAATTTCAATAATATTCAAATTTGAGATAACATGCCTTTTTCCATAAACAAAAGCAAACAAGCACAAGAAAAAACCACAAGAAGCAAAATACAATTGATGTTAATAAGATCATAAGGATTATTACTGCTGACCTGATCAAATTTAGGAAGCCGAGGGGCTAAATCACATAACGAATGCAGCAGACGAACACCACGTAACACGTATCTGAACACTGCTTCGTCTCTTCTTGCAAACATTAGTATTGTAGTGAGATGCAATGGAAGAGATTTTGCAAGCTTGTCCATATCAATCTGTGTACACAAATACAGTTAGAAAAACAGTGATAAAAATAAATAAAATAAAATCAAAATGTTAAGAATGAGACGACCTTCAGCAGAACTCTTTTTCCAGTAAGGTAGTCAACGGAAAAATTTCCAGCATCCTTAAATAATCTATAAAGGTCCCGAGAGTTGAGTTTGTGCAATTCATTTACTGCTGATGTCAAGTTTAACGTCTGTTCAAGCAAATAAATGGAAATTATTCAAATCCTGTCATTAAATGTTGGAAAGAAAAAAAATAGTATCATGGATCCTAGTCACATTCAAGTGGTTGATACTTGCCTGTTCACCGCTGTGAGATGGTTCTTCATTAGCAATCATCATTCTTGCAAATTGACAAAAGAGTCGTGTGTCAGCAAAATAGATCAGAAAAATTTGGGGCATGCATACATAGTACAAGTAATCAGTGATCCAGTATGCATGAGTAAGAATAAGATAGTTGTTACTCTTAACATTGGAAAGAGAAGCAGCTAGTTTTATGATAGTAGACCTACAATACATCGGAAGATATAAGTAGGGGCCTATCCTGTAGGAACTATTTAATAGGAGAGTTAGTAGGTCTCTCTGACACTTGGGTACCAATACCATTGTTAAGATACTTTAAAACCATTCGCAAGCTTTAGAGATAGTTGGTCCTAGATATGGTATCAAAACCTTAATGTGGTCTAGAGTTCAATCCTTGTGGCACCCATTCATCTAATTCAAAGCACAATTTCGTCACAAGATGACTCGACCTGCGCATTACCAACACTTCAAGAGCAAAATATTATTGCATGAAGAGTAGTAGTTTTAGATATATAATGTAAAACCACTGGCATTATCAACACTTCGAGACTAAAAGACTATTGTGTGAAGGGTTGTGTTAGATATGTAATGTAAAACCACTCATCTGTCATCACCCATCTCCTAACACCTTAAACTGTTACAATCTTTACTCCATGACAACATTCCTGTAATCACCACCCTTGATTCTGCTCCTGTATTGCATTGTTACAGAACTAGGGATTGAGGTACAGTTCCTTAAAATTTCTTTTCGCTGGTACTTCTTTCTGATGCAGTTCAATTAGCTTATGTCAAAGCCACATAAAACAGCAGAAAGTATCATCAAGAATGATCATACTTTTTAATTGTTGTATCTTGTACAGTCAAAGAAGAATTGGTCTCCTTTCTAGAAAGCTTCAGATATGCACTACATGTAAACCTAACATTGAAGATTGAACTTCAGTCTAAAGGTTTTGGAGCATGAAACACATAATTTACCTAGCAACAAAATAGCATCAGAAAGTGGTGTCTATATCCGACCAAGTCCACTTTTCACCAAGTTTAAACTACTCCAAAAGAAAATTTGTACACACTCACTACTTAGCTTTTAATGAGTGACCTAACATTGGAATGTGTAGCTAAAGTGTTGGTTCACATTAACCAAAACGTTGCAAAAAATCTTTCATTACCCAAAGGTGTAGATTAAAAAAAAATATAGGGGGGCATGTATCAATGTTTGAGATTTATAACTGCTATAACAGACATCAAAACCATTAAAGACATCACCCTTTATTGCTTCAGAAATACTCACTTCCCTTCTATCTGTATATCAGGAGATTAAACGTAGAATGTTAGATGTGGACATGTTTATGTCAAATCATCCCAACTCCTTCAAGGAAAAGTCAACAATACATACACTATCAAGAATTTTCCATTTAATTAAGTGGATTTTATGCAAGGTTATTACAAATTTTAACATAATAAATAAATTATATTTCATATGAGAAGAAATTGGACTTGTCTAGTACTGCACAGAACTTCCTGTTTGTCATCCCTGAAATTCTATTAGGTGATGCTGCCATGTCCCCCTTGTGGGTTATCAGTCAAGTATGGTGCACATACATTTACAAACAACAACAACCACGCATTATCCCACTAAGTAGGGTCGGCTATTGTTTACATACATTTAACGAATTAAAAATAAGACTTTTGCAGAATCAGTAGTCTCATCGTTTATGTTGAAATTTGGGGTCTAACTCATCCTTACAAAACCGGCTTGTAAGGTGAGGAGTGCCTCCTCATTCTAAACTCTTCTCAAGAGTCCTATCTATCCGATGGGGGACTAAATCCACCCCCTCAAAGCCAACACAATGAAGGTGTTGGAGGCTGCAATGAAGGCTAACCAAAGGTCGCAATTTAGGCGACTAGGGGCAGACCGCAATTAAGGCGGAATTTCTAACAGTTTATTTTATTTTTGGGCAAAATTAATGCGCGTCTAATATTTTACCGAATCTCTAGCAGGCATTCATGTCCGCTCTAGAGTTTCCTAACCAAGAAGATTATGCAAAATATCTTCTTTTTCTTAACAATAAAAGAAGATCATACAAAAAGAATGAAACAAATGTGCTCTTATTTCTTACCACCATTCTTGATTCAATACCATAAAACCAAAATTTAGGTCACACAAACCAAATCGCGGAAGTTCACAATTCAGATCGGAAAAAGAAAATCCTAGGTATCGTACATCGTTTGCAATTTGGTCGCCAACAAAATGTAATACTGACCTGGACAACATGGATTAGGTACTTGTTCGCGCAGTATCTGCCTGTGTTGTTTTGAAACTGATGTACCACATGCGGGTGGAGAGAGGGGGGCAGAGAGAGAGAGCGGCTGGTGGCGATAGAGGGATTAGTTTAAAGGGGTATAACTAATGCAAAGGCTTTATCGAGTCTTCAAATGCCCAATAACTTGACAATTACATATGCCCGCACACTGGTTTTACCATACGCCCGCACACGGGTTTTACCATATGCCCGCACATGGGTTTTACAATTTGACCACAACTGGTCCCACCTTATTTTCAATAACCTACACTTAGATTCTTCCGCATAATCGGAGAGATGAAGTCATGTATTTCATAAAGATGTGCAAAAAATCACTTTTCTATCTTTATGATCCACGTGTCGCATTATATACTTAAATACTGGCATATTTTAGACTTTTAGTAGGTTAGAATTTTAGGCTACATTAAATCAAAGGGGCATAACTAATGCAAAGGCTTTATCAAGTCTTCAAATGCCCAATAACTTGACAATTACATATGCCCGCACACGGGTTTTACCATATGCCCGCACACAGGTTTTATCATACGCGCACGCACAGGTTTTACCATACGCACACGGGTTTTACAATTTGACTACAACTGGTCCCACCTTATTTTCAATAACCTACACTCAGATTCTTCCGCATAATCGGAGAGATGAAGTCATGTATTTCATAAAGATGTGCAAAAAATCACTTTTCTATCTTTATGATTCACGTGTCGCATTATATACTTAACTACTGGCATATTTTAGACTTTTAGTAGGTTAGAATTTTAGGCTACATTAAATCAATATATATCAAAATGACACCAACGTTATGCTGTCATTTTGTCCATATAATTGACTTTACATATTGGGAAAAGGTGCAGAACTGTTGTCATGTATAGTATGACAAAATAGGGTTTGGTTTTGTAGGAGCCTGCAACATACAAGCAGCTTCTGGTCACATTTTAACGATTTAATTTAAATGGAACAAAATAAAAAGAAAGATAGCAGAGGGAAGGGAGCAAAATCCTCCTCGATAAAGCGGTTGAAAAAAACTGAAGAAATATAAATATAAATAATTCACCAATCATCTCGAGCTCACATGTTGCTCAAACTGAGTAAAACATGCTTGTATTACTTGATCCTTTATGCTTAATGAGTTCAGTAAGTATTTATGATTCAATCAATTTTTCTAACATACAATTCATAAAAGATAATTTGGTCAGACCAAAAATAAATGAAATGTTAACATTAAATTAACACATTATTATACCTTTTTTTTTTACGCCAACACATTATTATACTTATATTACTACTAACACATAATTGCATACACACGCACAACACAGGAATATTTGCTTATAAATGTGACCGGAGGGAGTGTATATGTAAAACCTCAGGTTCGGCTCATTTAAAAAACAGAACAGAACTTTCAGCTGTTGAGTAAAACAACTTTACCTCAAGTTCTTGAGAAAGAATAGGCCATAAAAGGAAAACATTTCACTACTTCACCATAACATCTTCAATATCTATCCATAGGACATAACTATACCATATACACTATTAAGTAAATGAAGTATAATAACTTTAACTCTCTTAGGTAGTATCATCACATGTCAGCATTGAACAAATTTCATTCTTAATTTGTTCAAGAATATTTAAGCTTTCCTTCATAGTTTCCTTAAATCTGTCGGCAATAAATAATTTTCCATAATTTTTGGTGGGTATAGTTTTTTATGACATTTAAATCCTTTATGAATATGATTATTGTTTAGATATATAACAAACAGTATGGCATATAATTAGATGTTGCCTTGATATTTATGAAATTGTTGACTTGAGAGAAAAATAAAGGATCCCTCGTATCAGGGACCCAAAAAACATCTTTTATTTCCCTGTGTTTAAAAATTTGCGGATAGTTTGTTTGGACGAATGGAAAAAAGGTCATGAAGGAATAGAAAATGAGGAAAGGGGAGAACCATTCCTCCTCGTGTTGGATGGTCCACCCTAGGGGGAGAATAATGAACATATACACGTTTGAGAACACAATAAAAAGAAATTTAAAGGGAAATGTTGGGAAAAACGCTGATGGTCCCCAACACCTCCCGAAAACACCACCAGAAGCTATCTTCCGGTGGGATCGGGGGGAGGGGGGACCCTTTTGCAAAAAGCTACCCAGCTGAACATTTTTTATTTCCTTCATTATTATGCCCCTGCCTCCTATGTGAGCCTGAAAATTAACTGGCCCTTGCATCATTTCGTGTTCTCTTCTACTCTCTTCCATCTCGCCCATCCAAATGAGCTTCCTATAAAAAAATAAAAAAAATTAAACCATCCTAATATATCTCAGCCCGATAGTGTTGAAAAACTCTCATCATTTTTTCCATTTCCCCATCTTTTCAACCTCTACTAATTCATATTCTTTTGTCCCCAATTGCTGACACTGCAGTTTCTTCTCTGCTCTATCTATCACGCTCTAAAACTCTCTTCATTCAACATGCATTACTTTCTAACATTTCCTTCTTAAACACATTAAGATTCGAGTCTACATTTGACAACTTATACATTCCCCCTAAAGATTTCAACAACTATTTACACCGAAAACCCTGATTCTTTCAAGTTTCGAATTTCAACTGTCAACTGCACTCTATTATTATTTTTGATCTACACACAGAATGACAAGCATCACCTGAAAACTCACACACAGACAAAGGGGAGATCCCGGTTCGAACCCAGGTAACCGTGGAAAACGTCTAGTATAACAATTTCGGCATTGCCGGCCTTATGGACAACTACACATTATTCTAACCCAAGTCAATTCTACCAAGTACCTACACATAACTATAATTTACATTAAAAGGGTATTTTCAAATACTTCTATACACTAATGCCCTTCAAAATGCCATTTTTAGATAAACTAAAACAAAAATAAAAATATAAAAAAATCAATTCCAGTGAGAGTAATTCAATTCAGAGTCAAAAGAAAAATCGAATATCAATGAAGTATATGAAGTTATAGGTGTGGGTTTCTGAATCAATGGTGATGATGAGATGAAAAAAGAAGTATAGTAACTAGAATCGGTTCATGCATGATCGATTATAAGAATGGTAAATAGAAACGAAACTGAACGGAGAATGAAAAAATGGTATAAGGAAGAATCAGAGAATGGTACCTTATAAGCGCGGAATTTGTTTGAAGAGTTACGGTGATAGCGACGGGGGATAGAGGAGTGGACTATGGAGTGGAGAAGGTGAAGAATAGATTTAGAACTAAATTAGAAATATGGGTGGATTCGATGGAGGAAATTTTAAAGTGTTATAATTTTGGTTCTTCTCCAAAAAGAAAGAGAATTAATTTTTTTATAAATGGTAAATAAATAAATAATTACCAAGGTTAGATTTTTGTGACCACAACCAAGGTTAGAATTCGTGTTCAAAATCAAAGAAACGGGTCAACCCACGCACCAGTCAACCCGCATTTTAACCCAACTAAGGTCAATATCGATCATGTTTTTTTAAAGGATTATCTTTATTTTTAGTCCCTGTAAATAGTGCTTATTTGAAGTTTGGTATCTGAACTTACTAATTATTTTAAACCCATTTAAATTTAATTCACGATTTAGTATATGTGGCATGGATGAATTGGCAGGCAAGATGTTGAGTCACCATAAAGGAGAATGATATGACAAAAATACCCCTCAATTCATCTTCCTCTAATCATCTCCCTTGCACTCTTTGTTCTGTCTTTACTCATCACCATCTTCTTCCTCTTCAATTCATCCCTTTGTTCTTCCTCACCTTACAAAATCGAACAGCCCCAAAATCGATGTGCTTCCTTTCAACACTTTCTTACAACCCATAAATTGAAACAAAATCGAACAAAATATTCCCCAAAATTGAAACAAAATATCAGCCTTGCAAAATTCAATTTATTATGGTAGCTGTCGTTGAGTGTTATGGTTTCTTCAATTGAGAGATGGGTTTTTGGGTTCTTCAATTTTAGAGGAAATTGTTGTTGTTAAGTGTTGTTGTTGTTGTGAGTTACAAAATCGAACTAAACATACCCCAAAAATCGAAACAAAATATAAGCCTTGCAAACTCGAATTCATTAAGGTAATTGTTATTGTGTGTTATGGGTTCTTCAATTGAGAGATGAATTATGGGTTCTTCAATTTCAGAGGAAGTTATTGTTGTTGTTGTGATTTCGATTGAGAGATGGATGATGGTGGTGATGGAAGAGGTTGTAGTGCGGTTGTTGATGGTGTGTGGACTGTATAATTTTTTCAGATTTGTGTTGAAGACAACTGGATGAACCAGCTGTACAGATTACTGGTGAACGATGAATCCAGGTTTGTACTTCTTGTTGCATTTGTATACAATTTTTATTCTTAATAATCATACCCTTTTGTCTCTTTGTAGTTGCAAGCTATTATTTTTATCCTGTTCTTTGTGTTCTGTGTTGATGCTGATGAATGAAAACCTTTTTTGTTTTAACGTGCAATGTATCATAGAAAATCTAACTTCACGTAGTGCAAAAATGTTCTTCATTTCTAGTAGCTTTTGACAACATCGCTTGGTTTTGATTTTGGTTACTACTCTCTCTCACTTCTTCTTCTTCTTCACACCGACTCAATATTCTTCTAAAAAAACATCTTTTTCGCCATGGCTTTCAATGAAATCTTGGCTACAATCTATTTTATATTATCTTTTAAAAATCTCTTGATTCCTAGGGAATGTGAGTGTTGGGATTTCTGAGTTGGACTGGAAGAGATGAAGATATGGAGATTGTTATGAACCATGAAACATGAAGATGGAGAGATGATGAAAGCCTCGGGGGTATTTTTGTAATTTTGCATTTGTCTGAAGCCTCAGGGGTATCTTGGTCAGTTTATACATATTTTGCTGAGTCAGCGAGCCACTTAACCAATCAGCACTGACAAGTCAGCTAATCAGCGGCGTGGTTGTCATTAAATCGCTTCAGGGACTAAAAGTCAAGTGATTAATAATTGCAGTGACTGTTTGAAATAATAAGTTTTTTGACCAAACTTCAAACAAGGCATATTTACAAGGACTAAAGGTATAAATAAGTTTTTTGACCAAACTTCAAATGAGTCATATTTTGTTTGAGAGAAGATTTTTCGTAGAAAATTATTCGAAGTTATCCCTATGATATTATCGGTACCATCATTAAGCATTGTATCCAATATTGAGAAACTAACTAATGCAATCATACTCATTCTTCACCACCCCATTCTAAGAAAGTAACCAATACAAACATACTTTTGTAAAAATTGGTAGTGAAAGATTGTATATTTCCACCAACCCAAGTTTTGGTATGTGATCGTCTAGTTCCCTTGGGTTAGTAACTTCTTCTACAAGATATGGGGTAGTCTCGACTGGCTTGTTAATAGGGGGCTTCTTCTTTGTAAGAAACAGGTTCATGGTTGGTTGGGAAGGCCTTGTTTATTGCTTTCACCTCCTCTAGTGATGAGACGTTCTTCTTTCCCACACCTTGGACTCTGTAATCAATTGTAATGCTTGTTGAATTTTCAATAAGGAATGTTTCCTTTGCCTCTGAGTCCTAGTCAGACTTGTAGCCTTATCACTCTCTGTGTATAGGGAAGGATCTTCTTGTTGAGATATCAAATCTCCATTATCAATATTATTAATCATTTCCTTGAGGTAACTTGAGAAAATGCAAAACATAATTGACCGTGTGAGAAAACTGAATGTTGGACACACGCTCTGAAGAAAAAAAATATTGTTGATCCATTTTAATAAAATCAAAATTCGAATGCAAGATTTTATCTATTTTTACCTTCAGATAGTTGTTACTCTAGTCTCTTCAGCCTTCTTAATGCGTGGGGTGGTGTTGGGGAGTGGGTCCACACTGATGCCTCTTGAGGAAAAGGAAGCAAAAGGTTGCAAAATGAAAAATATGTGATCTATAATTTGTATCACACGAGTCTGTTGATCAGTGACATTAAAAATGGTGATTGTTTTGTTCAAATGAAGGGAAGTACAAAAAAAGCAAAAATGAAATAGGCTTCCTATTTTGATTTTGAGGGACTGAAACACGCGATATAAATTGATAACTCAACAGACGGAATGCTAATTGAAACATGAGGAATTGCAATTGGGTTGTTACTTGTGAGAGTCATGTTCACGTTGGCTATGGTGGAAGTTGGTCCATGAAACATAACAAAGTATTAGTACCTTTAATCACCAACCTAATTCAAAAAATTCCTTAAAAGAAATTGTAAAAAGAAAATCTAATTCAAAAAAAATTTAAAATTACATGGATCTTTTTATAGAATTTGATCAAACCTTTAAATTAAAGGTGTACATAACACAATACATGCCGTTACCCAGTCCCTGCCTGTAAACTTGGGTCCGTCTTACCAAAAACTAAAAAAATTGAAGAAAAATAGGAACAAAATATGAACAAAGTTTTTGTTTGGTTAGAGTGGAATGGATGGGAGAGATTGTTTTACCTTTTAGTGGTTTCATTAATTTTTTGTTTTTTGGAATGGGGAGGGGAAGTGAGGGTATTAAAATCCCTCCAAAGCCAACTTTGACTCCTCCAAAATGGAGGATTTGGAGGGGGGAGAAGGGTTGTTTAAATATAGACTTAAATAGCATAATAATTAATGTGATATTAAATATTTATAAGGTGAAAAATATAATTTATATTTTTTTTCTCATGAAACTTTCTCCTCCCTTCGTTAAATCAAACACAATTTGTCCTCGTGAGCTTAACTCAGTTGGTAAGAACAATGCATAATATATGCAAGGACCGGAGTTCAAATCTCGGCCCCCACAAAAAAAAAATTCAAACGCAATTTTTTAAAATCTCTCTCGTCCTCTTTCTACTCGCCTACAGATTAACCCTATGTCAGCCCTGTTCCAAATCACTAAGAGTACAAGGTGTTTTTTCATTCATTTTATAATTTTACACTCAGACTCTCACACTCTCACCTCACGAGCAACTCATGTATGGACACAACCTAGATAAAATTTAGGCAAAATACCACTTTTGATCCTTTAAGTTTGACGAAAATACCGAGTTAGTCTTTAAGTTTTTTAAGTTTCAAACAAGTCATTTACAAGACCAAGAGAGGTATTTGACCTCAAATTTATTTGGGCAGACACATAAATGAAAAAATTAAAAGAGAAACGATATTATTATTAAGTGATTTGACTATTTTTTTAAAATCATTTGTGTGCGTGTTTAAATATTTTTTATTTGAGATTGTGTCCGATAAGTATTTTTCCTCACCTGAGTCACTTGTTACCTTACCTCTCTAAAAAAAATCACAATTCTACTTTCTATTCTATGGTTCAAAAAAATGTTGAGAAGATAGAAAGAGAACACCGTTGCAGCTCACCACCATCATGCCCTCATCTTCGTCTTCTCACGTCGTCACTGCTCCATCTTTAACCCCACCACTCTCGATTCCATTGTGCCTTCAGCTCCGCCTTCTCAGTCATCATTTCAACTTCTCAAAGTCTAACTTGTATTGTCGTTCATTCATCCTGTTGTGCTCCAGCTAGCATCCTCCACTTTGCCACTTCATCTTTCTGATAATGTTTACTCTCTGATTTTGTACAACTTGGGATTGATAACTAGAAGTACGAAGATGAGAGGATGCAAATTACTATTGTATATTTTCATAATCGTACTCTTTAACTTATACGTCCTTCATTTGGTAAGATAATAAGAGAGTGTGTGGGTGGTATAAGGAAAAAGGGTGTCAATGTTTACTCATTTTTTACTTGGGGTCAAGTATATTTTCTCACCTCACTCACTTGTTACCATATGTCTCTAAAAAAAAAATCACAATTCTACTTTCTATTCTATTGTTAAAAAAAAACGATGAGAAGAGAGAAGAGAACATGTCGTTGCAGCTCACCATCATCATTTCCTCATCTTTGTCTTCTCGCGTCGTCATCACTCCATCTTTCACCCCACCGCTCCCGATTCCAATGTGCCTTCAGCTCCACCTTCTCGGTCATCATTTCAACTTCTCAAAGTCTAACTCGTATAGTCATTCATTCATCATGTCGTGCTCCAGCTTGCATCCTCCATTTTCGTCTTCCCATCTCACGTCGTCACTTCACAGATTTTGTACAACATGAGATTGATAACTAGAAGTACGAAGATGAGAGAATGCAAATTACTATTGTATATTTTGATAATTGTACTCTTTAACTTAATAGGTCAACTTATACGTCGTTTATTTTGATAATATGGGATTCAGACTTAAATAATGATTCATAAGACCGTTTTGTCAAAATAAAATAAAATTCGTAAGACCATTACTATACTTGAAGGGTAAAAACTAGGAGGATATATTAAAGGGACTACAAAGTTCTAACATAACCTAACTTTTTTATTATGCATTATATATACTATATATTCTAAAATTCGTTTCAACAGTAATGAAAGGAATGAAATGAGTGACACTGACAGCGCCTAATCCATGTCCCTGCTTTTCCATTCAGAATAATTGAATTTAAATTTGAAAAAGTTTCGAATTTGCATGTAGGGTTTTATTTGGCATTATTTCATGTTATATTCCTTCCCGTAATCATAACGCAGGAAATTTACAAATAAACTAATACTAAGTTAATGTGTAATTAGTTTATTCCTCAATCATTCACAATCAGTTAAGTACACCAAGAATATATGGGCAGAGTACAATGGTTTCTAAATGAAATTTAGTCTTTTTAACTAAATTAAATGAGAGGGATTTTAGTTTCAACGAAAAGAATAACCATAAATCAGTTTATGCAACCATTTTTCTATAATATTTGATATGTTGTCTCATATATAATTGTAAATGTGATAATAAAGCACAAAGATATTTGATATATGTTAGAGTGCAGGTTCGAATTGCTCGTGATTTTTGGGTATCAATCCATTAATTGGTTTTGAATCTTGAATCTTTGAACTCTCAACTTTTATTCATGGAAGGGAAAAGTGAGTAAAAACCTTATGAGATCAAGATCCGGGGGTTGATTTCAAATAGGGAAGGTGTTAAGCACCCTAAACGACGTCGGTACTCCGAATGAGCCTCTTGCCTAAATTATCTTGTGCTAATTACTTGCTTATTTATTTGTAAATATTGCCTAAAGTCTAAGTAAAAGAATAGAGGGAGAAGAAGTATGTTTTTTTTTGTTGTTTTTATTGATTTGGAAAGACATAAGTCTTTTACCTACATACCCACAAGTGAGATCAAAATCATGTAGTTCACCTCAAAAATTTCGTTTGGTGAGTTGGATTGATTTTAAGGTTTTAGGAAAAAGGTTTTTAAAAGGGTTGCGAGACCTCAAGGTATAGAAGAATAAAATAGTGTGAAGTTGGTTGATTTTATTTACAAGAAAACAAGTTTAAATGTAGATTAAAATTGATTAAAAGTTTGATTAAGAAAATAAAGGAAAAAAGATCACTTGAGTTAAAATTCAAGGTTTCTTAAGAAAATATTTTTGGAGTTTTGATTATTTGATTTTTTTTGGAAATTTGATTTTTAGCTAACGGTAAAAAAAACTATACGTAAAACGTAACGGAAAGCGTAAAAAATAAAAACCGGGGATATTGGATCCCATAGTAAAATCTCAAACCTAAAATTACTAGTTGTTCAATTTTAAGGCATGCACATTAGTCGAGTTTTTAGTCCTAGTTTGTCCCTAATTCATTTTTCGTCCTCGATCGCGGTTATGGCATAATGCGGTAAACATAAAGTGTAGGTGCATGTGTTACAACATTATTACATAACCTCCTAGATACATTCTATGGTCTCAAGAGAAATATAAGGGCAAGAAATAAAATGCGCAACAATAAATTACATCAATTCCCTAATTATCGAAACCAATGGCAATAAATAAATATAAATGACGAAAATTAAATATGCATGCAAAAATTCTAAACAAAATTAAACTACAAGTAAGCATAAAATAAATTGAGCATAGAGCAAACCATAATTAATAATAAACCAAACAAATATCAAAAGAAAGTAATGACAATAAGCAATTAAAAACAATTTTGAAGCTAGAAAATTTAGAAAGATAGAAATAAATTTTTAGGAATAAAAGAAGCATTAAAAGGCCAAAAATGGTGTAGAAAATAATAAAAATGGTGAAGAAATAAATAAACAAAATTGGCTCAGCTGGATTAAATCTGGACCACTTGATGCATCAAGGGGTCCAAATATAATCACAAAAGACTCATCACAGCCACACAAAATAAGGAATAAAAGATTTAAAAAGCAAGTAAAACAGGGACCGTTAGATCAAAGATCTGACGGTTTTAAAAGGACAAGCCCATGGTAAACATAAGGGTCAAACATACTGAATCTCAAGACAGGAGCATCCTGGGACGTTGGATCTTAGATCCAACGGCCTAGTCCTGGAGTTGCACAGTTATGCCATGGACAAACATATACAGGATTTAATAAGAAACAAAACACAACCATTTGATCAAAAAGGGATAAAGATCTGACGGTTGAGAAGAAAAGGGAGTGGACCGAACAGAATCAGTCCGGTTCAAGTGAACCGAACCGGTTCGACTTTGGTTATAAAAAGAGCAGTAGCTGTTTTTTTTTCTTTTCATTTTTAACATTTTCCTCCTCTCTCTACAAACTGATCCCTCTCTCCTTCTCTCTCTAAAATTCTGGAAAACATTAAGAATGGAGAAGATGATCTGGCGTGTTCTTTCGCTCCGGCGCGGTGGCCGGTGGTGCGCCGTCGTGCCGGAATTGCAAAACAATTTCGAATCCAAACTTTTTTACATATTCAAACATCCTTTTTCGTTTTAAGCAGGGATCCGACCTTGTTTTTCGAAGAACAGTCAAGATATGACCTAGATCTAACATTTAAGTTTCGACATCTTTTTTTTTTTTTT
>Ga0099826_10000427_pt1 | contig 20021 bp, 14 predicted proteins | sample Mtrugardesep15_FD_76830 | JGI IMG/M metagenome (GOLD analysis project Ga0099826, IMG submission 76830) | Root nodule microbial communities of legume samples collected from California, USA - M. trunc garden sep15 | ecosystem: Host-associated > Plants > Roots > Nodule | place: USA: California... | reverse complement strand
TATTTGGTGCAGCCTGTAAAAATAATTGATCCTCACCTGGTTTCGTCATTCTTCGACAATTATGAGAGAACATATTTGCACACGACAACTGAATTGGAAAACAGGAGCTCCTGGACAGCCGAGTGTTCTTTGACTGTCCAAGTGACAATGGAACTTGAGGATAGCATTTGTTTGGTAGAGCACCTTCAAACACAAAACGTCTCAGTTCCTGCAAACTCTCGGGTGCAATATACATTTCCTGAGGTCAGTAAATCTTCAACTCGTTCACTGTGTTTATGCAAAGTTTTGTCCATTGTGTCTATAAATCTTCAACTCGTTCAAAGGACTTAATCATTAATTCTAAAAGTCTTGATCAACAATGTTGACAACATGAGGCAATTTATCCCATATCACACCCTATTGACAACTATGGTACAAACTTGTCTATGTGGCATGTTTAATGTTTGTGCTGTATAGGAGTGTCTAACTTTTAGATAGCTCTAATTCAATGTGATTATAATTTCTGGAGTTAGCTGTCATATATGCCGTGCATGTACTATAAATAGACAACCTTTAATATACTGCCGATCGTTACCATATTCAAAATGAGGAATGCTAGCAACACACATTCTAACACACACTTTTCAACACACTCTCTTTGATTGGTTAAAATTCACATGGGTCCTACCAAATCATGTGGGTCCCATATAAATTTGGTGGGACCCATGTGAATTTTAACCAATCAAAGAGAGTGTGTTGAAAAGTGTGTGTTAGAATGTGTGTTGCTAGCATTTCTCATTCAAAATATCCTAAATACTAGATTACTCTTGTATTGTTCTACTTATCTAATGAGCAAAGGTTCAAGTATGGTGGGGGTAATTTGATGAAGATATATTAGAAATTTTGAAGATATTTGAATTCATCACCTGTAAGTTGTACATAATGCCCTTTACTGGGTTCGAAAGCTGACAGCAAAAATATTTAAAGCTGCCCCAATGATCATAAGGACTGCCCTATTTTTTCAATAAGCATATGCAAACCTGGATAGATAAAGCAACATAGTATACATAAAATTTTAAAGCAGCCCAAGTAGTCACAAGTACAGCCTTTTTTTTTTAACATCCTGGATATAGTATTTTCTAGCATCCTTTTACTACCAATCTTGCTAATTTTCTATGCTTATGTTCAAGTGTTAATTTGTTGCATCGACAGCTTTTCTTCTACAAGCCCAATCTATGGTGGCCCAATGGAATGGGGAAGCAATCTTTGTACAACGTTGTCATTAGCATTGATGTTAAAGGATTTGGCGAGTCTGATTTATGGAGCCATCTATTTGGCTTCCGCAAAATTGAGAGCCATATTGATGATGCTACGGGTGGAAGGTATAGTGATTACTCATATTTCTTCACTGTTTTCTATCTTTCACTAAATACAATTAGTTCAATCTTTAAACTGTCTGCACATATGTTTTGTTGCATGTATCTTATTTATAGGCTATTTAAAGTCAATGGAGAACCAATTTTTATTCGAGGGGGTAACTGGATATTGTCTGATGGGTTACTGCGGCTTTCGAAGAAGCGATATGATACAGATATCAAGTTTCACGCAGATATGAATTTTAACATGATAAGATGCTGGGGTGGTGGACTGACAGAAAGGCCAGAGTTTTATCATTATTGTGATTATTATGGCCTTCTGGTAAGCTTCAGCCTTCATAGCGCATGTTATTTATTTTTTTCTTTCTTTTTTCCTGTTATATTTTTAATGAATTTGTTATATTAATTGTACTTCGCTGTATGCATATATGGTTTGTTCACGTTCTTATGCATTCTAAATGCTTGTGTGTGAATAACTTTAGGAAGAATAGAATACAACAAACGCTTGATTTAAGTACCTTAGGTCAATTATACAAAATAACAAAGAGATAGGAAGATTTCAACCATAACTCCATAAGCCTAGTAGGGTGGATTTAGTAGATGAATACTTTGGGTATAATCTGTGATAGAAAATTAGACTCAAACTTGAAGAGAAGTTTTACCTTACAACTTCAAGAGTTGTAAATTGTAATGCTACTTAGGACTGAATGTTTGATGATAAAGAGCCAACAGAAAATAAACTCAATGCTATAGAGATGAGAATGCTAAAATGGATGAGTGGTCAAACAAGAGTTAATAGCATTGAGAATACAATTATTAGTGAGAAAATTTAGATTGTATCCACTGTTTAAAGGAAGGTAGAATCTCGCCTTAGGTAGTTTGAATATATATGCGGAAAAAACTAATGCAGAAGAAGAGGGATACCAAAAAAAACTATTCAACAAACCATTAAGAGAGACGCAAAAAACTACCTTCTAACTTAATACATGACAGGAGCCATTGACAGCATTCCCCGCCAAGTGGCACAAGACTTTGTTGTTCTATATTGTTGTTTCTAGAGGGAGATTCTAATTGAATGGTCTGTTTGGGTTTGGGTTTGGGTTGTTCTGTGTTGTTGCAGCCCTTATTTGTATCTCTATTCCGTCCGTTCCTCGTGACTTGCGGGGTCGGCGTTAATAAAATTTGCCGTTTCAAAAAATAAAACTGGTCACAGTTTATTTAACTGATTTAGATGCTTATACAACTTAACCTGATGACCCTTGGTCACATCCAATTTTTAGGCCTATTAAAAAATACCCCATTTTTTAGTTCTTTGATAAATTACACTAGTGGTGGTATTGGTTTTCAAAATTAATCATTTTGCTGTTTTAAATTTTGTAGGTATGGCAAGAGTTCTGGATCACAGGGGATGTTGATGGACGTGGAGTCCCAGTATCTAATCCAGATGGTCCACTAGATCATGACCTTTTCTTGTTTTGTGCAAGAGACACAGTCAAGCTTCTACGAAATCATCCTAGTCTTGCCCTGTGGGTTGGCGGAAATGAACAAACTCCTCCAGATGATATAAACACTGCTCTGAAAGCTGATCTGAAGCTTCATCCTAATTTTGAAAGTGTAGATGAAAATATCAAATCTGTGGGAGACTTGTCCTCGGTGTTGAGGGATCCTAGCCCAAAGGATCCTAGCCAATACCTTGATGGTACACGCGCTTACATACAGGGTTCAATGTGGGATGGCTTTGCTGATGGGATGGGGAACTTCACTGATGGTCCTTATGAAATTCAAAATCCTGAAGATTTCTTCAAGGATTACTTTTATGATTATGGATTCAATCCAGAGGTTGGTTCTGTGGGAATGCCAGTTGCATCAACCATAAGAGCAACAATGCCGCCAGAAGGATGGCAAATACCGGTGTTTAAGAAACTTCCCAATGGTTATGTTGAAGAAGTTCCAAATCCCATATGGGAATACCATAAATACATTCCTTATTCAAAACCAAACAAGGTTCACGATCAGATTCAACTTTATGGCACTGTAAGAGATCTTGATGATTTCTGTTTGAAAGTAAGTGAAACCTTCGTCCCGGTGGTCATCAGTGATACATTTTTCATCATCTTATTTTCGCTGTTCTTAAGTTGAAGTTGCTATTTTTATACCATACTTTTCTCAGGCACAACTTGTTAACTACATACAATATAGAGCTCTTCTGGAGGGATGGACGTCTAGGATGTGGAGTAAATATACAGGTGTATTGATATGGAAGACACAAAATCCTTGGACTGGTCTGAGAGGTCAATTTTATGATCATTTACTTGACCAAACAGCGGGTTTCTATGGTTGTCGATGTGCTGCAGAACCCATTCATGTACAACTTAATCTGGCTACGTATTTTATAGAGGTAAATTTCTAACTAAAGTTCCTAGTTTTATGAGTTCGTGATACAGAGGTTTGTTATTTTACCAATACAAAAACCGCAACAGAAGCCTTTTGCCACTAAGATACGTGATTGTAAACCAGTGTGATAAATAATATACTCTTTCAAGATAGGGTGCCGAAGTAACAAATTAAAAAGATTACAAGTGTAACAAACTGGTCAAAATTTCATAATTCACAATTTGTATTGCATTTTATTACTTAGTCCAGTTATATTAATGGTTTTGTATCATGTTATCTTCCTTTTCAAAACAGGTTGTTAATACTACCTCAGAAGAATTGTCTAATGTAGCTCTTGAAGCTTCAGTGTGGGATCTTGAAGGAATACGTCCATACTACAAAGTTCATGAAAATCTCTCTTTGCTACCAAAAAAGGTTGCACCTATTGTTGAAATGAAGTATCCAGAGTCAAAAAATCCAAAGCCTGTCTACTTTCTTCTTCTCAGACTCTACAACATGTCAGATCATAAAATTATATCTAGAAACTTTTATTGGTTGCATCCTTCTGGTGGAGACTACATGTTATTGGAGCCATATAGGAAGAAGAAAATACCTCTAAAGATAACGTCAAAGGTTTCAGTTGACGAGTCTACTTATGATATTCAAGTGAATGTGACAAACACATCTGAAAAACCAGACTCTAAAATTCCAACGCTTTGGTACAGTTCAACAGCCAGTGCTTGTGGGGTTGGAAAAGAACACGAAACTAGCTGGTTCAATAGGATACAAAGATGTTTTGCTGGGAAAAATGATGGTTTGAAAATTTCTGAAATAAATGGGGATGATGTTGGTGTTGCTTTCTTTCTTCATCTCTCTGTTCATGCTTCAAAAACAGAATATAAAGAGGGCGAAGACACGAGAATTCTTCCGGTTCATTACTCTGATAACTATTTTTCACTGGTCCCAGGAGAGAGCATGCTTGTTAATATATCTTTTGAGGTCCCTCAGGGTGGCACTCCTAGAGTTGCTCTTGATGGCTGGAACTACGATGGAAGACAACAAACCATTCTGGAAATTGTATGATAATCGCAAACAACCTTGTAAAATGATAAAGTTGTGTGTAATTTCTAATAATAAATGTACCTGAATGAGACTATTTATGCAAATGATAAACCTTTTTTTTTGAAAGAATGCAAATGATAAACCTTGTTTTCTTTCTAATAATAATAAATTTACTTTGTCAAGTGATTTAGGAAAACAAATATTGACATGACTCCATTAATTGAACGAAGCATTTGCGATTTTTCATGTATCCAAATTTTCCCCCTTTTATTTTTCCCTTCTCTCTAGTTTATCCTCTCTTTTTTTTCTTCTAATAATAATCCGAAGAAAACAAAAGTCAAGTATTGACACGACGGATTTGCAGAAACTCCTGAGTTGCCTAAACCCAATCAAAGTAAATCTCATCTTTATTGTTTGTCTTGTGGATGAACCCAATCAATCATATATCTCTAACTTTTCATTAATATTGGAAGAAAATGTAATGCGAATGATGTTTCAGAAAACCAACTTAAGAATGTGATTGGATTGAATTAGATACATACGTAAATTTGCACTATATAGAGAAAGTCTTAGTTGGTCACAAACACAAATAAATAATACTTAGGCGTACACACATAAATAAGAAAAATTAAAAGATAAAAGTAAAAAATGATGTGACTAATTTATTTCTTAATTAAATATTTTTAATTGTGTTTGTGTAACCAAGTGTTTTTCATTTAGGTTTGTGTCCATAGAATTGCTCGCACTATATAAACGAATTAATTCCAAAAACAATTGGCAACTCACAACTTGCTATATTAATAACATGACCCATATATAACAAGAACGCTTCAATAAAGTCCAAAAACATAAAAGAAACCGGACTGGTACCCCGTTCTAAATAAACTTACAATAGGATACAGTGTATCCATTCAAAATTTATTATTAACTATTAAGGCCAATGTCGATAATTGAATAGGTCGGCTCACTCTTCACTTGAAGAGCTGAAGAAGTAACATGAGAATGGTCCATAGCAGCAGCAGCATTATCATGTGTCTAGAACGAACATATGACATCACCAAAATTGACAAAACAAAAAGCTTAGTAAGTAATATGGGGAAAAGCATTGGAGCAGAAACACACAGACACCTTATATTTGTCAAATAAAAATTGAAGCTCGGCGGCGTTGTCTGGGTGAAGATGGGGAATCAAGAAAGGAAACATGAGGTCATGTGGCACCACCGGTGGTCTACTAGAAGTGATTGGCAGTCATCTGCTGCTGCTGCTGCACTGTAGATGGGTCCATAGAAGCGCGTATGATCTTTTAAACCAACTGCACTTGAGATAATAATAACATAAAAGAAGCATCAGAACTTAAAAGGAGGGATGCCATGAACACGTACGTGGTAATTGGTTGATTATTTGTTTGTTAGAATCACATACACGATTAGTAGAATTAAAATCATTTCAAAGCAAAGAAGACGGGGATCCACAAATCATATATAAAACAGATGCAATGTATTAAAGCGCTACTCCTCCATGAAAGTAGTGTTCATACCACATAGAAAAGCATGCATGGATCCCAACATTGATTGATCACACAATTGATTTAATAATAATAGGAAATCCTAGGAATTAATAATATATATACAAACCATTAATAATATATGAGCAATGCTATATTTCTAGAAAAATAACATCAAGAATTCTTCAAAAATAAAGAGTAGTCAATCACAATACACTATTTGCCACAATTCAAATAGGTGTGGCTGAAAAAGGAAATGAACAAATAAATCATGCAATTAAAACTTGTCAACTATATCTTAAATAAAATTTTTGATGTTATTTTTCTAGAGAAATAACATTTTCCATAATATATATACAAACCATGACATTATTATTATTATTATAGTATTTGAAACAAATTGAATGGGAAGTTTGGTGCACGAAATGCATGCATGAAGATCAACATCACAAATCACACTACCTAAATTTCTTCTATCATCAACTTTCCATTTTCCATAACAAAACAAGGGTTTGGGTTGTGGTTAGGGTAAAACGAAAGACACAAACTAAATGAAATCAAAATTGAAAGACAATAAATTAATAAATAAACATACAACCAAAAATCAAGGAATTACTGAATCAATCGGAAGAAACCATGAAAAGGTAAGAACGAACGAAAGTATACCGTCAGAGAATCGAAAATAATATGAATGAATGAATGAGAGGAAGTTAAGAAGAGGGTTTTTTCGTTTGTGTTGTTCAACTGATCGTGCGTTTATTTTATTTTTTTCGGGTACAAACTTAGATACAGTATTCCTGTAATATCAAGACAAGACACGTGTACTTCGAAATTCTCTCTACAAGATGTTAACTTAATCATAAAATTAAAAAAAGTACTATGTCGGAGTGAGAATGTTAAAAAAATGCCAAATTAAAAGTTTTAGATTTGTAATAGATTGGTAGGATATTTTGTCATAAGTCCTTTTAAATTTGAGGTTTGTAACATATTGGTAAATTATTTTGGTCATAAATAAGTTTGTAAACGTTTTCGATTTAATCGTTTTGACTTAATTTCATCCCACAAAAAAATTATGTGTGACTAAAATAATTTTTATTTATGAACAAAATAATTTTTTTTTGACAAATGAACAAAATAACTTAAAATGACCGATATATTAAAAATCTCACACTTAAAACACTTATGACCAAAATAACTTACCTCAAACTTTCTCTAGCGTAATTTAACAAAAGAAAAGTTCATAATGATCAAGATCATTATGTTGAAGATGATTACATAATGATCTTGAGTTAAAAGACTAGCCAAAATACTCGAACAGTTCGCAAACACAAAGCCTCAAAAGATTTCTGTAGTCACCTATTCATTTCATGGATGAAATCCAGATGGAAATTGAACACCAATCTCCCTTCATGGGTAGATTCTCTAAACCTACCCTTCAACATAAAGCCACCAACTTCCCAATACCCATTTCCTTCAACCACAAAACCTCTCCTCAACCACGCAGATTTAACATCTCTTCTTACCCTCTGCGCCAGAGACCGAAACCTTACTCTCGGTTCTTCCATCCATGCCCGAATCATCAAACAACCACCTTCCTTTGATTTTGATGGCTCCCAACGTAATGCCCTTTTTATTTGGAACTCTCTGCTTTCAATGTATTCAAAATGTGGTCAATTTCGTAATGCCGTTAAGGTGTTTGATTATATGCCCGTGAGGGATACTGTATCGTGGAATACAATGATTTCTGGGTTTTTAAGGAACGGTGATTTTGACATGAGTTTTAAGTTCTTTAAGCAAATGACTGAGTCCAATATATTGTGTTGTCGATTTGATAAATCTACTTTGACTACAATGTTGTCGGGTTGTGATGGATTGAGATTAGGAATCTCTACCAGTGTAACACAAATGATCCATGGTCTGGTGTTTGTTGGTGGCTTTGAGAGGGAGATTACTGTTGGGAATGCTCTTATAACGTCTTATTTTAAATGTGAATGTTTTAGTCAAGGAAGGAAGGTTTTTGATGAAATGATTGAGAGGAATGTTGTAACTTGGACGGCTGTGATTTCTGGCCTCGCGCAAAATGAATTTTATGAGGATAGTTTGAGGTTATTTGCTCAAATGCGTTGTTGCGGGTCTGTGAGTCCTAATGTTTTGACATATTTGAGCTCACTCATGGCTTGTTCAGGTTTACAGGCGTTAAGGGATGGCCAGAAAATTCATGGGTTGTTGTGGAAATTGGGAATGCAGTCAGATTTATGTATTGAAAGTGCTTTGATGGATTTGTATTCAAAGTGTGGTAGTTTAGATGCAGCATGGCAGATTTTTGAGTCTGCTGAGGAACTGGATGGAGTCTCCTTGACTGTAATACTAGTAGCTTTTGCTCAAAATGGATTCGAAGAAGAAGCTATCCAGATATTTATGAAAATGGTGGCGCTGGGGATGGAGGTTGACGCCAACATGGTTTCTGCTGTTCTTGGTGTATTTGGGGTCGGCACTTCTTTGGCTCTTGGAAAGCAGATACACTCTTTAATCATAAAAAAGAATTTCTGTGAAAATCCTTTTGTTGGTAATGGACTTGTAAACATGTACTCTAAATGCGGAGATTTGTCTGACTCGCTCCGAGTGTTCTATCAGATGACCCAAAAGAATTCAGTTTCATGGAACTCGGTAATTGCAGCATTTGCCCGCCACGGAGATGGTTTTAAGGCACTTCAATTTTACGAAGAGATGAGAGTGGAAGGTGTAGCACTAACAGATGTTACATTTTTGTCATTGCTTCATGCTTGCAGTCATGCAGGATTAGTTGAGAAGGGTATGGAGCTTTTGGAATCTATGACTAAAGATCACGGTATAAGTCCTCGGTCAGAACATTATGCCTGCGTTGTCGACTTGTTGGGCAGGGCAGGACATCTTAATGAAGCTAAGAAATTCATTGAGGGATTGCCTGAGCATGGTGGTGTTCTAGTCTGGCAAGCATTGCTTGGTGCTTGTAGCATACATGGTGATTCAGAGATGGGTAAGTATGCTGCTGATAAACTATTTTCAGCTGCTCCAGCTAGCCCAGCTCCTTATGTTTTGATGGCAAACATATATTCTAGTGAAGGGAACTGGAAAGAGAGAGCAATCTCCATTAAGAGAATGAAAGAGATGGGAGTAGCAAAAGAAGTAGGTATAAGTTGGATTGAGATAGAAAAGAAAGTCAATAGTTTTGTGGTAGGGGACAAATTGCATCCGGAAGCTGATGTTATATTCTGGGTTTTGTCTGGTTTGCTGAAACACTTGAAAGATGAAGGCTATGTACCTGACCATAAGTGTATTCTCTTTTACTTGGAACAAGATAAAGAGGACTAGTTACCTGATAAGGACGAAGGGAGTATGTAGGAGCACAACTTCTTAACTAAATTATTCTCAATAAGGAAATTGATTAATTAATTTAGTTAAAAAAATTAAAAATGGTCTACAATTTGTACTGGTATTATTTTATCCAATCTACCCTTGAATTCAGTGACAGAACTGTCTTTGCAAGAAAGAGTGTGTGTTGGTAAATTACTACATTTATTATTTTTTGATTAAAAATGTGAATTGAATAAAGGTGTTATGGTAAAAATAATTATTGGCATGGAACACATTATTTTAAATAGATTTTATAAAATGGGATAATTTAAATTTCAATAAAGTTCCTATATTTTGTCATAATAATAATTTTTTGAATTCTTCAACAAAATAAATAATTATTTTTGAAAAAGAGAGCACAACACAAGTGGCACTCTGTCATCCAGAAAATGCTTCACTTCACCCCTCCTATGGGAAAGTAAGTCGAAGCTGGACACAGTTGGTCTTACCATAATGGGATCGTCCTGGTTGCTTAGCTTCAACTTAACAACAACAACTTCTATGTTTGTAAACCGCACTTTTCCTTTGTCTGTGTCTTTAAAGAATAAAACAAGAACGAATTGCACAGGCAGAGAAGATGGTCCTCTGTCCACTTCCTCTGCTTACGCCGTCCTCGGAGTCCAACCTGACTGCTCAGCCGCTGAAATTAAAGCTGCTTTTCGATCCAAAGTATTAACATCAATCATTAAATATATTTATTCACCATTTTCATTCACTTCAATTCAATTCAAGTTTCTTTCTCTTTAATTTATTACATAGGTAAAACAGTTCCACCCAGACCTCAACAGAGATGAAAATGAAACATATTCTGATGCTATGATTCGCCGTGTAATTCAAGCATACCAGGTACTACATAGTACTTACTTCTTAAACTCACATTCTTTTTCATATTCACTACCACACATCATATATAGCCTATAACGTGTAATTAAGTAGTTTTTCACCTTCATGCTTTTTTATTGCAGATACTATCCAACTACACACCATCACAAATTATTGAAACGTAAATTATCCGTTCTTTATTCAACTCTTTATTGTTTTGAAATTTACTGTATGCTTTCATTCTCTTACAATGCCTGCTGACTTTTCAGGGAGTGCTTAGATCCCTTTGACAAACCTGAGTGTGAAGCTTTTGATCTTTTTGTTAACGAGCTTTTTTGTATCGGCAAAGGTAGGAGTGAAGCATCAACACATACGTAGACACCTGACACGACATTGACACTAACATATAGAGCTCATAATAAATTAAGAAAATTAAAGTGATTAAATTTAACCACTTATGTTAGTGTCGGACACTGTGTGTAATTTCCAACTTCGTACACGCCTTTAATATGCAAGCGTGGATCATACACACATAATGTCTGAATGTCACCGGGGATGAACAATTTTATGCTTTTCCTTTTCCATTACGTTGATGAGTTTAAATTATTTTATGCAGCTTGTTCAAATTCCTGTGTGGAAAGAGCACCTCATGCTTTCACATTTGTCTCTTCAACCGGAACAGCACGTGCGTCTTCTCAAGGTTAATTTGTTTTATCTATTGTTCTCTTCCTTCATTTTGAGAAATTCATTAATTAAGAATGACATACTGTACTAGATAACTTCGCTTGTTTTAGAAGAGTGCATGTACTCTGCAAATGACATTCTTTTAATGATTTATTTATGAATACTGCTATCTTCAACAACTGTTTACAGGTCATGGGGAAGACTACCAAGTTCAGTGCGCTGTTGGACAATGCCCAAGAAGTTGCATTCATTATGTAACCCCATCACAGAGAATTCTTTTGGAGGAGTTACTTAACAGGTAACATTGACAGCGTTACTCATCCTACAATTTTTTTTTTTACATAGTGAGGTGTGGAACAGTTTATCAAATTAATCCTTATGTCAACTTATTATCATTCTTATAAAACTAAGAGGATACAATACAATCATGTTTAATTTCCCTATTTATCTATTTCTATCATATACTAGCATGCTTTTTTACTTAATCATATAACATATTATTACCTTTTGGAATCATACAATGTTTTTAGAGTTTAATAAGTTCATTCCATTTGATTTCTTATTTCCTTTTTGTTGATGTTGCAGTATAATAGATGCACCCTATGATACATCAGCTGAGGCAGACTTGCTATATTCACTTATAACCAAAGCTAAGTTTGAGAATAACCGATACCAAAAGCCAAAGAAGAAAACCAAATTTTCAACCAAGCATGTCGATTGGTTTTAGCGTTCCCATGTCTTCACACCCCAAACTATAGATAGCACTGAGATTGATGATGAGACAGTCATGGTTCTCAACCAATAAATTTTTTATCAGCTGCTTATAGGTGCCTTACACCTCAATATTCTGAAACATGTATGCTACTTACTACAATTGGGCAAATTTTGTTTCATTTTGTCCCGTCTTATTTTGAAGATTTGGCAACGGACAGCGGGGAAGTGGTAGGGGGTTAGTTCTTTCAGTGAATGAATCAACGGTCTAGATTCACTGTCTATGTGAATGCGTGATATTGCAAGTAATCCAAATCTCACTACATGCCACTTTTCCTTGTGGAAATGACGAAAAATTGCAAGTCTATATGATTTCTAATTTTTGCTACTGCACTCTCTTATTTTGCCTGCCATGGCGTTTAAATCCTTTAGTCAAAGGGAGTTGCTGTGTTTGATACACTTGCAGGTGGTGAATATATTATTGACCATGCTAATACTGCTGCCTGGAGTGACCCTAAGGAAGATTATGTTAAAATATTGTGATGGTTCTGTGGTTGACTTTGGAATCAAGGCATACTGTAGTGGTGTGTGTGCGACGGATGAATTGTGTTTGGTTTCTCTATGGCTCCTTGACTCTTATTCCATCATTGTGGTTGTAGTACGTTAAATTGAATTTCCACTATAAAGTAGTGAGTATCTTTTCACAGGATTATGAAATTCTTCCTGTAATAACTATCAAGTGGTCCTTCAATTTAAACATTCTTTGGATTCCTGCTCATTTCTATAATAAAAAAACTGTGAACTGATGCAAGAAAATACCAATGCGAACTAATTTATATAGTAAGATTACACGTTTAGAAGTTGGTGACTACAATTGCCTTTGATCACTGTTCAGATTTTGCACTTGCCTCTGCAATTTCTTTCTATTTCAGTTTTCTAGATTTTGTGTGAAAAATTAGAGAATCTTGTTCAGCTGCGTATACATGTGGGAATTTTGCTTTTGGATTGTGAATGTGCTGTATAGTATCTGGGCATTTTTCCTTCACTCTTGCTAATTTGATTATTCATTTTATGGTAATATTTGTCTTCTTCCTCTTGGTCAACATTTCAAATTCTAAAACTTGAAAGTTATAGAAAAATGGTTTATCTTAAAAAAAAAACAAAAAGTTTGGACCATGATTTATTTGTGGATAATATATGGCATCATTTGAGGTGAACAGATTATTTTTAACCCACTTAGATTGAGTCAGTGGTGTTGACTTGAAATCTTAGACTTAAAACATGCTCCTTCTCAAAGTCTTAAATTCGATACCTGAATTAATTTAACTTTTTAAAAAATAGATTATCTTTTATTTTTTTGTCACATAAAAAATCCTCTTTTATTATCACTCTGTTTATGTAAGTGTAAACTCAAGTATTTTCTTTCTTGAATTTAATTGTTCTATTGTTCCAATTACTTCAGGTAGGATATGAATATTTTTCTATGGTATTATTTTTACTTTTAAAACATTTTTATTCCGCTAATTAAAAATATTATTCTTCTTGTTTATAAAAATTAAATATTTTTCTTCATAAACATTTAACCCATGCATTGCAACCCCCTTTGGTATACATGCCAATTGTTATAGTCACCCAAATATTTTCTTTTATCATTCATAAATCTACCTATTATTGTTGTAAATATGATTGATTTTACTTTCCTCCTATTTTTATTTCTTTAAATTCAAATTTATGCATTAGTCAAATTTTCAAATTTCGCTATATGCCTAAAGTAATGACCAACACTTGAATAAATGAGGGGAAAGTGGACGTACAATACGAAGGACATCCATTATCCAATTAAATTCAAATGAAAAAAAAGTAGAAATATTATTTTATTAGTGTTAAATTATTATTTGTTTGGTGCAAAGTTATTAAATTTATTTTATTCGAGCATAATTAAATTATACTTTGTTAAAATAAGCTGGTAACAAATCTCCAAAAAGAAATTGAGTCTGAATATCATTTATATCTTAAATCAAAACACGATTCAGTTACGCTAAATTTTTTCCAATAAATAAAAAGAAAAAAACCAATAACTTATTTGTAAGATGTGAGTTTAACTTTGTCTTGGTGAGATTATCTCTAATGAAAGACTAGTTACTATCTTGCATAAAAAAACAAAAGTGTTGAAAAGAAAACAAAAATTAGCCGTTGAAATAATAGAGGGGTATTTGTTTGGAGCTCCGATCTGAAAATTCAAAAAACCCTTGAACCGCCATTTTATCAATCCAAACCAAACCAAACTCTTTCGTTCTTTCTTTGAATCAATCGAGCTCCAACAACTCTTTCTCTCAGTTTTCTTTCTTTGAATCGTTCTCAAACCCATGGAAGAAGGTACTTTCTCGCTCTTTCTCTCACTTCATTTCGTTTCCATTTTCAATAAATTTAACTAATCACGCTACGTTCTTTCTTCTTTTCAGATCGAGTAATTGATATGCTTACTGAAAAGTTCAATCGCTTTGTCATTCACTGCAATTTCAACTCCGCACCAGGTTTCCCCTAAATTCATGCGCCTTCTTTTATTATTCTTGATCAAACAAATAATGCATATATGTCTTCTTTATTCAATTTTATTTGTTCACCTTTAGGTATTAGATTCTGTCAATTTAGTCCCTAAACTATGAAAAATCTTCCAAGTTAGGGACATTTTAGTTGATTTTAATAGATTAGGAACTCGATTAGTGAAAAAGTGATAGTTTAGCGACTAAATTGACTGTTTATTCATTAGGATTTGTATAGTTAAAACTTAGAAAATGATTTGGCAATAAGATTTTTAGTATCTGATACAATAATAGTAATAAAAGAAAGTAAGAGATTCTCATTTTTTGTGGTTTAATTTATGTATATGTTATCAGAGCAATTGAACGAAACCTCTGACAACATGGATGAGAATACTATGTCAACTCAGGAGGGTCATACACTCCCAATATTGAAGAAAATTCTTGACCTAAGTACCAAAGCTCAGGTAAATTTTGATTGAATGTTGGTTTATTTGCTACATTAAATAAATGAATCAAAATCCTTCTCAATATTACTTTTGTTAATGTTTTTGTGGTTTGTGTTTGTTATGCATGTTTCAGAATTTGAAGAGACAGCATGTAGCCCTTAGCGAACAAGTGAAACTTGCATTTGAGTCCTTTCCTGGTCTAGATGTTTTTAAGTCTGTTCAGCTTCTGGGTAAGCCTCTAACATATGCCTAAAATTGAATATAATCATATGATTAGGTTTTTTACTAGGATGTTTTTTTGGTTTGTGACTAGGTGCTGAATATGAAATTTTGAAAAGAAAGTACCTAGAGGTGTCCTTGGAGCGAAGGAGGCTTAACAATGAAGTGATTGAACTCAAGGGAAATATCAGAGTTTTCTGTAGATGCAGACCATTAAAAGAAAATGAAATTGCAAATGGATTGGCAGTATCTGTTGTCAATTTTGAGTCAAATTCTGAGGAGCTTCAAGTTGTTTGTTCCGATTCTTCTAAAAAGCAATTTAAATTTGATCATGTATTCAAACCTGAAGATAATCAAGGTAAATGAGAAATTAGATTTTTTTTTCTAGGTTGATTATTTATGTTGAAAGTACTATTTTATATTATGGCTGATGCTTAATCATAGGTGTATTTTTTTATCATGCAGATGCTGTTTTTGCACAGACAAAACCTATTGTTGCATCAGTACTAGATGGCTATAATGTTTCCATTTTTGCTTATGGGCAAACCGGAACTGGTAAGACTTTCACCATGGAAGGAACACCAGAGCATAGGGGAGTTAACTATAGAACTCTTGAGGAGTTATTTCGGATTTCTGAAGAGAGACAAGGCACGATAAAATATGAATTGCTAGTTAGCATGTTGGAGGTTTACAATGAAAAGATAAAAGATCTCTTGGCGGGAAATTCTTCTGAAGCCACTAAGAAGTGAGTTTTTTCTACTTTAGCTATGCCATAATGTATCTTCACAAATTTTGCTTGCACTGCTAGACACATATTGCTTTGCAAGATAAAGTTGCTGGTAAAGAAAATCATAAGTTTTAGAAGAATTTATTACTTAAATGAAAGATGTTACGCTTTTAATTAGTTAGCTCTGCACCTGCTTTCTTTGAAGGCCGAGTATAGTTGGATTTACATCTAATTATTAAACCCATTAACTCAATGTTATGATCTCTCGATATTATCCTCTCTCTCTCTCTCTCTCTCTCTCTCTCTCTCTCTCCATTACCCATCGAATGAAGCATGAAGTTTTGATGTTTGAATTTATTCTCAAGTGATATTACTGAAGTGGAAAACAAAGAGTAAGGTTTGTGAGTCACGATAGAATTGGTTCCAGTTAAAAATATAAAGAATAATTTTATAGTGATGTACCTTAATCCCAATCCCTCAATGCGGGGTGCAGTGCCTAGAGTGGTAAGAATGTATGAAAAGAATATGAGACCTTAGGATAGTCAAGCGATTCAGGCCTTTCCCAAGCCCCAATCACAATTCTGATATCCCATCAGAATTGCTCTCACTCACTAATTAACCAACTAACAGTGACAGTAGTTAGTAATTATTACAGTAACATACATCCCTAAGGGTTAATTATTTATGTATTGAGATTTGAGCCTGCCACTCTTGGTAGACCGTAATGATTGGAGGTTTACTTCTCAGTTTTACTAATGAAATGTAGGTTGGAGGTCAAGCAAGCTGCAGATGGAACCCAAGAAGTCCCAGGACTTGTTGAAACACATGTTTATGGAGCAGATGGTGTTTGGGAAATTCTGAAGTCTGGAAACAGAGTCAGATCAGTTGGTTCCACAAGTGCTAACGAGCTTAGCAGTCGCTCTCATTGGTATGTCTTGGTTCTTTCAGATGAACTGATTTGTATCTGTGCTTTTTACTTTTCCAGGCCTTGATATTGTCAATCATATAACTGACGGAGTTTTTCCTTGAATAATGGGCAGAGACAAAACTATTTTTATCTGTAAACATATTAAGTTATTATTATTATTATAAGAATTAGTATGGAAATAGTAGGCTTAGCTGGTGAGGCAGATATTCTATATTATTGTGGGTAACAAAGAGATGGTTTTACATGCAGTTTGGTGCGGGTAACTGTTATGGGGGAAAATTTAATCAATGGCCAGAGAACAAAAAGTCACCTTTGGTTAGTTGACTTAGCTGGCAGTGAGCGTGTAGGGAAAACTGAAGCTGAAGGAGAAAGGCTGAAGGAATCTCAGTTCATAAATAAGTCTCTATCATCACTTGGTGATGTTATTGCAGCCCTTGCTTCCAAATCAGCCCACATACCTTACAGGTAATTCTCTTTGGTGTCATATAACACGCCTTCTTACATATTGATTATTTATTTCATTACTATTTGCTTTCTTTTTTATTGTATTCTTTCTGAGACAGGAACTCAAAGCTCACTCATATACTTCAGAGTTCGTTAGGTGAGGATTCACGTCAGAGCTGTGCTTCTTTGATGTGTGCATTCTATCGTTATCTTCTTTATTTATGATGTATTGATGTTGATCTTGGCTTAAAATGCAGGAGGTGATTGCAAAACTCTAATGTTTGTCCAAATAAGTCCTAGTTCAGTAGACTTAACAGAGACACTTTGTTCCCTAAATTTTGCCACGCGTGTTCGAGGAATTGAGAGTGGTCCTGCCCGAAAGCAAGTAGACCTCACTGAGCTCTTGAAGTACAAGCAAATGGTATGCTAGAGTTTAACTGTTCTTCTTATACAATTTACGAAGATTCTTTTTTATTGAGGGGAATATAAATAATTGTGATCTTTATTTCCTTAAAACTGAAAATCTGGTCATAAACAGGCTGAAAAGTCCAAACACGATGAAAAGGAAGCTAGGAAATTACAAGATAACTTGCAGTCCTTACAAATGAGACTAGCCACAAAAGAATTCATGTGCCGAAATCTTCAAGACAAGGTATAACACAACCTTTGTTCATAATGACATTTGTATGCACTTGTCGCTTTACTCGTCTAAAATATGTGGTTGAATTTTTGAAGGTTCGGGATCTCGAGAACCAGATTGCAGAGGAGAGAAAAACCAGATTAAAGCAAGAAAGTCGATCACTTGTTGCCGAAAAAACAATAAAGAGGATATCACTGATTCCTTTGGAAAGACCCCCACTGAGAAGAATTAATAATTCCTTGCCTCCACCACCCGAGAGAAGGCCCTCCTCATGCAGCTCTTCGTTACAGGGAAAAGAAAACACTGTCAGAACGAATTTAATGGCTACAAGAAGAAGAGTATCCATTGCTGCAAGACCACCGGCTGCACCGTCGCAAGCACAACCTCTTCAGCCTAGGAGGCGAGTTTCCCTGGCAACACTCAAACCCGAAACAACTTCTGCTTCTCAATTGACCAATGGAAGCAACGACCACCAACCGATGGTAAGGAACCAAAGGAAAGCTCGGTATTCGAGGTTGTTTGACCCAATAACAACATCAGCAATTGAGACAACCCCAACTTTGGATAAGAGCAGCAGCAGTAGGTTTGATGGCAGTCCAACACAGGCTGCAGATTCGCGGATGATGGCTAGGCATCCAGCTGTGATTGCACTGCAACGCAAATCTTTAGTGTGGAGTCCTCTCAAACGGAGAGGTATCGAAAGTAGCAGAAAGTCATCAGTCTTGCCATCTCGCCTTTCCACCCAAATGCGATGATCTTTGTTTTCTCAAACAATGACATAGGCTTGTAGTGTTTTGTTATCTCAAACAGAGAGGTATCAAAAGTAGCAGAAAGTCATCACTCTTGCCATCCCGGCCTTCCACTCAAATGCGATGATCTTTGTTTTCTCAAACAATGATATAGGCTTGTAGTGTTTGGAAGTCTTTGTTTTCTCAAACAATGACATACATACTTGTAGTGTGTTTGAAAATCCTTGTTTTCTCAAACACAATGACACATACACTTTTAGTGTTTCGAACTAAACTGATTTCTAACGATGTAATGAAAACAAGTTGAGTTTTGATAAGTTTGAAGTGCTTAGATTCTGAGTTTTAGGTTTTAAAAATAATAATGTAATATTCATGTGTTGGTCTGATAGCTTTTTGACTTTCTTGAGCGTAAGGAGTAGGACAGATGAGATGATTCTCAAATCATATATGGAAAACCTTTTGACTTTAACAATTTATTTATATAAAAAGAATTATTCTAGACTTCTTATCTCTAATATATATATCAAAAAATTAATTACAATAGAAGGAAAAATATGAGATTTGGATTATTTTTTCAACATAGGGACCAATTATTGCATATTTTAAAACATATAGGAAAAATATTATTTCTCAACGGTTACTCTTTAACGGGTATTGATAAGACTATTTAAAAAAAGAAATTCTAAAGAGTGTTGTTAGGGCATTTAGTAAGAAAATAAAAATAGAAAAATTGTATTAAAAAATGGTGAAAAGTTGTGAATTTATCTTTTTAAAAGCTAAAAAAATATTGATTTCAATGCTAACTTACTACTTCCTTCTAGTTTCCTTGACAAATGCCCTTAAAAAAAGGGCATTGATAAGATATCTCGCATACTTAAGAAAATTAATTATATGGTGTCACACCATATACGCCATACTTGTAGGAAAATACAACATTTTAATTTTCAAAATTTAAATCAATTATATCTATCTAGTTTTCAAAATACCAAAAACAACAAATCATTAAATAAACGTGAAAATATTTTTATGCTTATGGTCTTTAGAAATTATATATAAAATTCTTTAGCTTTTCATTATGTTCTTTTTAAAGTAATAGAAGAATATGTAGCATATAATGAGAATCGAGACAGGGATCACTTTTCTTCAACGTTTTTCTTTTAGGTTAAAAATCATTTCTTTTGGATAAAAAGTGATTTAATTTTATTTTAAAAGTTTATTTAAAAAAAAAATGTTTTAAAAGTAAAAGCGTTAGCTTATGTTTCTTACGATAAAAAAAGTTATTATGAAAAGGAAAAAAGACAATAAAAAACATTAATTTTTTTTTTTTGAGTAAAGAAAAAGCATTAAGTTGAAAACAACTACTAATTGTGATTTATTTACATATTTGATCATTTTTAATTTTTTATAATTGTATCTATATA
>Ga0099826_10000426_pt1 | contig 20043 bp, 7 predicted proteins | sample Mtrugardesep15_FD_76830 | JGI IMG/M metagenome (GOLD analysis project Ga0099826, IMG submission 76830) | Root nodule microbial communities of legume samples collected from California, USA - M. trunc garden sep15 | ecosystem: Host-associated > Plants > Roots > Nodule | place: USA: California... | reverse complement strand
AGAATGTAAATTGTGTCAAGAAAACATTAAGATCCCAGCTACAGAAACTTACATTTAGCATATATCTCATTGACTTTCTTAAAATCCTTCAAGTCAGCCAACCTGCATGAAAAAAATGTTCAAAAAACTAGTTATCTTGCATTCTCTCAAGGACTCAATAAAACCCAACTATAGAAGGTAGAGGAGTCCATACATAATTGTTGTCTTAACAACTGATGAGTAGCTGGCACCACCAGCTTTAAGAATTTCCCCCATGTTTTTGAGAAGCTACAACGCCAAAAAATTAATAAGTGTAGAGTAACGTCAATTAATAAATAAATAAATCAATAAAAAAATAAAATGCACGAGTTCATGACACTAGGTATTGGGATAAAAAATACTCAAGTTCAATAGTGTTGGACATGAGGAGATATATTGCAAAGAATCTAAATATCCATATTGAAAAGAGATAAGGTTTGAAACGAGTATATAAAGAAGGATAGTCTCGCTTCACAAACTGGATTTGTAATGACGAGTTAGACTTGATCCAAAACCTATGATCAGGTGCCATCATTTCATTGAAAATTGCCAAAGTTAATTCCTAATACAGTTAAGTTTTGCTTGTTCAAAAAATAAAATACAGTTAAGTTTTGAACACCCACCCCAATCACAAAACATTTTCGAAGGATAATGATTTCAAATTAGTTAAGGTTCACTAATATCTCCTGACCATTCAAGAGTTTCTTTTGTTTTTCCATGAAAGTTTAGAAGCGGATTATTTTTACTAAAAATATATGTAAGTGCTAATCCAGTTTCACAAATGTTCAGTCGATGAGCTTCCCATTCTTAGATATTATTAAACCATTAAGAAGTAAGAACTTTCATATAAGGGTAGGATGCAAACTTCCCACTTTAAGATTGTCAACACCTAAATTTCCCAAAAACAAGTCAAAGTCCCAGTAAACCATGACTGAAGACCAAGTAACAAAACTAATCGAATTGTCAGCCCTTCCTAATTGTTGATACCGAGAAAAATGGACGTTCACGTTCAGCATCATCAACGAGTATAGGAAGGAAGAGATAATCAAGCAAAACAGAAGCAATCAAAGGTCAAAATGCACCACCAAGCCATGTGAAAGACAACAAATTACACTTGCAATGAATTAAGTAAATAAAAAGTCAAGCTCTTATTTTTTGCAAGCTCTTACATATCATAAAAAGAAAGATTGCAATGCAAGGACTAAGCTGTGGTTTTGTTGTACCTGTTCAGTTTGATCTTCAACATTATCAGAAACGAACTTCCCTGTCTGCATTAAAGAGCAAAAACACATATATCATCACAACACAACCAGATGAAGCTGGTATTTGAATTTGTTGCAGTATACAATTCCACACATTCACGCATCAGCACATCAATAGTCGTTAGATTGAAATCACACTGCCCAAATTTTAAGCTCGATACGTCAGTATTTTTAAATCAAAATATACATTGAAATTTGGACCGTCCAATCTCAATCCTGCAATCATCCTTGTGTTGACTACGTGAATGTGTGGATTGCTGCAGATACCAATAACACACACAAAAACAAACAAACACATTGTATGTACTACAACTGTAATGCTAGAGAACAAACCTGAGGAACAAGACCAAGTACACCAGAGACAAAAAGAATGTTGTTGACTTTGTTTGCTTGAGAATATGGTCCTAAAGCAGCAGGTGCTTTTTCTGTTTCAACAGCTTCCTTAATTCCAATTCCTACAATCAATCAAACCCAACAAACACTAAATCATAGATATACACATTCCTCAATCCATGGTCAAAATTAACGTTGTCATTAGGAAAATAAATTAATAACAATTATCACTATTGTAAATTTTTCAATTTATTTAAAAAATGTAACTTTATTGATTTAGGTGGAAAATGTAATGAAGAGGAAATGGTGGGTACTTACGGGAATCAGAAGAAATGCTCAAGCATGTGAACGACAAAGAGCGCTTTGATGAGGGAGAGGTGTGTACGAAGGAGGTGCCGCCGGAAGCTGACAAGCACCCTCTTCTAGTGGTCAGTGAAGTGCGGTGGCGGAGTACGCCGCCGTTCGTCGCCGGAATCTTGAAGCAGGTGGGGCCACACAACGACGCCATTTCTCAGTCTCACTGTGCAGTCTGACACTCTTTTAATTCACATAAATATATTTTTTAATCATTGTAAAAAAGAGTAGCATGTTTTTTACAAAATTTAATTTAAATTTTAATGAATTTAAAAATTTTGTTTTTAATCCTTGTATGAAATTTTTCCCTCAAAAAACAAAATAAAAATCTATGAAACTTTATGCACGAAGGTTTTAGTTTTTTTTGTTGTAAACCGAACATTCTTCACGTGCAACTGCAGAGACTAATCCCTTGAGCATTGTAGGACTCAAATGGATGACAACCTCTCCCTACGAATTTTAACGATGTTGCATGTTCAAGGATGGATTTGAACCAGGACATTGGTTAAGCTAGAAGAGATTTGTTTCATCTCATCTAAGCGCTCTTGGGTATGAAGGTTTTAGTTATGTTAGACTCAAATTAGATTATCTTTAAACTTTAAAAAAAAAAATAGTTTACAACATTATTAAAAATTAATCTATAAAAAAAGTGAGTTTCAAACATTTGAAAATTTTAAAAAATTTATATTTAATTAATTTCATGTTAAATTTAAGTTAGATTCTTAATTGAGATGTAGCCCTTTAAATTCAGATTGATTCTTAATTGGATCAACCTGTTGAAAAAATAAATTAAATAGGCAGTCCTATTAAAGTATGAAATAAACACATGATGACCAAAGATTATTTAAGATAATCTTGTCCAAAGTGGAGATTGATGTTTTTTTCCACTTTAATTTGGAATACTACCTGAAATAGTTCATCTCTTCTATGATTTTTTTTTTAAGATAGTTCATCTCTTCTATGATGTTTCATTCTAATTGTTGACATTTTCATGAAATAAAATACGAATTCTTAACCTTACTCCTATGAACCACTTATTTTACACATGTGCTCAATTATCTGTGTTGAGATAGAGTTTTGAACAACATGAAGTTATTTATATACGTTTGTTTGGCTTTATTATAGGTTATCAAACCTTTTTTTATACTAAATGGATTGGATTAAGTGGTAAATGACTTCAGTCTCTAAGTAAATGATCAAAGATTCAATTCCTGATACATGTGTAGGGAAAAAATTCAATTAAGAGAGAAGAATCCACTTTGTATGTTTCGCATGTTACCCAAAAAACTTGGTTTAAAACCCAAAAAAAATTAGTTTACACTGCTTCTCAAATATCTATTGACATTTATCCTCCACATTATAGGCATTTAAATATGTTAGATTATTATCATTTACGAAGTTTAAAACTTTATGAAAGAAACTGATACTAAGGCTTTGTTTGAGAATTTTGAGGGAAAGGAAATGAAATGCTTTGAGGGGTGTAAAATATGAGGAAAAAGAGAGAAATCTTTTAAAAAATTTAAAAGAGTAGGTTTTTTTTTTAGAATGATAAATTAATATGATTATTTTATTTAATTTTAAAAATATTTTAGCAACATATATTAAATTTGAAAAATTCATATTAACCCTCCAAAACCTCGTCAAATACAATTTTTTAGTTCCTCCAAATGAGGAGGGTTTTGTATTATGAAGGAAAGTTAACCCCAAAACCCTCATCTCCCATTTTCATATGTTTCTTCCACTTGCTCATTTCTTTTTTTTCAAGTCTTTCCCTTCCTTCCTCTCCAAACTCGCAAACGAAGCCTAAGAGATTTTACAATAAAAATGATCAATAAATACAGACTAAAACCGTAATTAAGCAAAAGTGTTATTAAGAGTGTGTTTGGATGGAGGGTTTAGGAGGGGAAGGGAGGGGAGTGTTCACTTTTCATTTTTAAATTACGGACACTATAAAATATTTTTTAAAAAGTTAACATATTTACATGATAAACGATCATAAAATACTTCAAGTACACTTAATTTATTTTAGAAAAACATGTTATATAGTCCGTAATTTAAAAAAGAAAATTGAACCCTCCCCTCTCTTTCCCTGCTAAACCATCAATCCAAACACAACCTAAGTTTTTTCTTCGTATATCTACAAAGTTAATTTTCAATGTGGAAAAAAGTTTCAATATATTCCGATGATCTCCATAATGTACAAGTGTTAATCTAAATATATAGATAGACAATTTCTAAATCTAATGAGCTGAAGTAAAATAGACTAATGAGCCAAATATAAATTACTACTAAAATTACATTATTTATGACACTTAACAATTGATTAGCGCATGTTTGTTTCACCACTAATTCAACGCCATGGACCCATGGTGCAGCAAATTAGAAGCTTGCGATTATAGCTTCTATCCTATGTGTCTTTGGAACATGAATAATGAAATTTTACCACAAAACCAAGCATATACTAACCATATTTAAAAATTAAAAATAAAAAACTTTTTTTTTTGTTATAAATAGGGGCGAAATCCAAAACGACACTATTATATATAAAAAAACTAAACTATCACAAATTAATGTGATCCGCAACATAAGTTCTACAAATAGGACATGATTCTTGTTGGATTAACCATTTGTCAATGCATTCTAAATGAAAAATATGGCTACATTTTGGAAGTATTCTGACCAATTCTTCATCCTCAAAATCCTACAAATCAAAATGTAAAGATAATAGAGTTAATTTAATTGTATAAGATAAATTTATGTTCCTATAAGAGAAAGTTTAGTTTTGCCAATTTGACATGACATCCAATATCCAATACACTTATCTACTATAGATGGTCACATCAACAATTTAATGTAACAATTATTCCCCATGGTCCATCGACAATTTTGGCATGTCCCATTCACACTTTTATGTCATTTAACACATTAACATTGTGAGAAGTGAAGACTATGTATTGAGTTTTAACAATTCAGAGGCTATTAAATGAATAAAAAAATTGAAAGCTTGTAGAGCTTAAAATATCAATGACTTGTATGAACTATGAAGTTTTTGGAAAATAGATTTTTTACTCTATAGTTTATTGGTGAAAAATCATTAGTAACTTTCAGATGAGTCTAATCTGTTTTGTTTTCTCACCTGTAAGCAAATTGAGCAACATGACTCATTGTATAATTTGATCATTTGGTTGGAGCTGAATTGTTGAAATGGAAGCTTCATAATACACTTATGTGACATCCCTTTAACTCCCATGTTGTCATACATATCTGAAAGCACTCCTCCATAAGGTGTTTCTAGTGAATTTATCTGAAAAGGACAAGTTTAACAAAATGTAAGCTGATTTTGATTTCATTAAGTTTTTTTAAGGAGATTTCATAAATTAATTTCACATTAAGTTTGGTTTTTATTTATTAATACTTACGTAAAACAAATAAGCTTGTGTAACAGTTGGATATATCCATTCCATAAATAGTTTTCCATTTAGTAAACTTCTCAACAAAGCAACCTACAATTCCACACCAAAAACAAAAAGAAATTAGTTGAGAAGAACACCATCTGAATTGGATCAAAATAAGGGGGCAAAGCAATAAAAATGTAAAATAGTTCTAGGTTCTAGTCACTATACATTGCCACTGTGTTTTGCCTCTGACATAGTCACATGACACAATATTGACGCCAACACCTCGACACCAATAATAATATACAAAAATTGAAAACGTTGAATGTAACCATATAATATGTGTCGTGTCATGTATTAAACACATACACATATTTGATCAGGAGTGTCGGTGCTACATAACTAATCAGAAGTGACATAAATGACTGTCAGGATTGTTACCTTGGAAAATGGCTCACCCACGGCCACATAAGCAAAACTCATCAATTCTATGGCTGCAATGGCTCCTGCAATTGCTCCTTTGCCAGCTCCATCAAGAAAACCAACTTCTGTTGTTTGGCCTTTGATACCTCCTGCCACAGTTCCTATTATTGACCCTCCTAAGGTCCATAACACGCTATTTTTTAGTGATTTTATATGCCTAAATAATGAGATGTATAATATTATGTAGCAAAAACAAATACTAATATATACTAGTAAAAGAGAAGCAAAATGTAACATACCTAGTGCTAAAATGCAAGTGAATGCAGCAAAAAGAACTCTCTCCATAACTTTCATGAATTGCTCAAATAGAAAACATCCATTGTCATTCAATGCCTTCAAAGAAAGAACTTTCTTACACTTAGTTATTGCTTCTATTGTTCCAGAAAAATATCTGGTCATAATTAGTGAAGAGATGGTAATAGCCATTTTCAAATTTGGAGGATAAGAATGATATAGATGTAGTATTAGACAAGTATTTATTTATAGATATAAATTTGTACAAACACATATTTATAACTATTGAATCTAAGTGCTATATATAGTATTTGAGTTATGATTTTTGCATATAAAATTAATATCGCCGCCCTTAGACCTTTTTTTAATTTATGATAAAAATACATATTTCAACGCATTTTTAAACTTTTTTTTCTGTCTCAATAATTAGTGATGCCAACATTTTAAATTCTAAAGATATTTTTGAGATAACTAACATTGTAGTGACGAGTAATTGAATACGTGTATCCCTTTCACTGCTTCTGAGAACATTGACATTTTGAAAGATAAAAAATTCTCCTTAGCTCCAAAATCTCATAAACTAGCATTTAGTCGTTACTTAGAATAGGCAAAAATATTGGAACCGCCCTGTAATATGGACATGAAAAATAAAAGCTCTGAAGTACAGTACTGTGACAGTGTGACTTAGACTTATTGACAAATACTTGTAGCACAACAAAAAATGTTCTGTATAGAAAAAAAAACAGAACACATCCCAAGAAAAATGTTGAAAGAAAAGAAACCACATGGTAGTTCAATCGCCACTATTGATTTTGGTTTATTTTCCAATTTGCCTGCTAGGGACTAGGGGTTACTTTGTTGCTTACCTAAATCAAAATCCCTTTAATTTAAAAATATAGTTAAAATCCCTCACTAAAACCAATTATGGTGCTTCACTAGAGGTGATTCATAATTGTATATAGTTCACGTTGGTCAAAAGAGACCTCAAGCCATTGGTTGAAATGATTTTGGAATTCTTATGTTCTACGTCAATTTAACACTACTCAGTTACCTTGAAGAGCATTGTCACAAAAAAAAAAAAGATATTGAACATCCTTCCTATTTCTTGATCTTCCTTTCATTAATAAAGGGAAGTTTAGACCAAGTGGATTCTTTGATAATCAAATATGTAAAGCAAATTGGAGTTTCATCTCAAGTTTTGAAAATAATAATATATGTAAATGTAATCACACCTACTAAGGTGTGAGTGAGTCATTGCATGGACATTCACTCTTAAAAACTATAGCAAGGTTAGCGTAACCCTAATTTTTTTTATCGATTCCTACTTGAATATCATTTTAGCTGGTCCGAGCTTGATTGTTCAATGTGTATCATATAGAAAAGGTTTAGGACTTCCAAATTCAATAGGAGCACACGAGAGTTACCATCATATGAGTCTTGGAAGATGTGACTTCTCTTATCAAGCCAACAACAATCACCAAAATTGATTGACAAATCATCAAATTATTGTGCAACAAGCAAAAAATAGTAAGTTTCACTACTTTATTTGATTGAATTAAAATAGTCAGTTTGAGGCACAAAACGAGACATTTGAGCGTAACACTTACACTTGGGTTATCCAAATCTCGACAAATCCAACTAATGATACTCAATACTCTTAGCAGAAGACCACGAAACCATGACTTGCCAATAAAAAATGCTGAAACTATAGGCTTGAGCTTACATTTGCTGATAGGAAGCTATTTGCAGTGTTATTTTTTCCCACTTGCATGGCTACACATTAATTGTCATTCCGATCCTAATCTTCCTCTCTTATTTTTTTCTTCTTCTTCCAAGTTTAACAACCCTATCGTGCACTCCATCATGGGTATAATTGCGAGAGCATGTATTTAATTAATTCCGTTAGCATATCATAAACGTTGACACCATAATTGCCTTGCCTTTATCATCCGCAGCCAATGAACTAATTCCTCCTTAATACAATAATTTACGAAATAGGATACGCTCTCGTGCACCTATAAATACTAGTAATATATAATTTGTCTATAGTTTTATTTTCTCTCATAAAATCCTTCAATTATTGATAATTTATTGAGATTTTAGATAAATAAATCAGAAGTATTTTTTTATATAAAAGATACTTAATTGATCTGGTAAATGGTAATTTATGGGCCGTTGGTTACGGATTAAAATAAAAGTGATTTTGACATAAAATAATGTAGAGATTATATTTTAGAAATTTTATGAAAAATCAGAATCGATTTTGCATCTGTTTACAGTAATAAAAATCACTTTTTTAAAACAAATAATCACTTTTATTTTAATCCGTAACAAACGGGCCCTTAGTTTGTTTGGATACATACAACTCTATAAAGTGGATTTTTTGTTACAAAGTTAGTTCAATATTTTAAATCATATTTTCTCTCACCTCTAACAAAAATCTATTTTTGAGAATATGCTCTTAACAACTCCTCATTTGATGATATTGATGTTTTTAGATTTTTTTTAGATTCTGATTTTTTTTTAAAAAACTGTAACAAACGGATGCAACATTTTTAAAAGTGATTATTTTGTTAAAAAAATGATTTTTTTTCTTAAAAAAACAATAACAAACGGGCTCTTTTAAAAAATAGATTGTATAAAGTATATTAAAATCAACCATACTATTTCTCGCAAGGCTTTTTTATCGCGAATTGATGTGGAACCAATCACATCTCATGCAGGTAGGCAAAAACGGGATGAAAATTGTTGTTCACACATATGCAAAAGCTGAGAAACACGAGTAATTTACCCAAATACCCCTCGGCAGTTAACTGCCGAGTTTCTTCAAAACTGGCTGCAGTTAACTGCCGAGGAAAACCTCGGTAGTTAACTGCCGAGTTACTTCAAAACCGGAGGAAAACCTCGGCAGTTAACTGCCGATGTTTTGTTATAACAACAGAACTGACATAGGAGTTTCCAAAACTCCATTGTTACGTTTTTTATTCTCCTAGGTGCGATTTTCTGTCATTCCAAGCCAATTTCAAGCACAAAAACAAGTAAGTTATTTAAATCATATTGCATTGTTGTTTTGTGGTTAAATTGTTTGTTTTTTCCTTGACATTATGGTACTATTGAATAAAAATCGCGTTTTGAATAATTTCAATTAAAGTCCTGTTTTGTATTTTGAATAACTAGTGTGTAAACCCGTGCAATGCACGGGCGACAAGCTACTGTTTTTTAATTTTCGAAAATATATTAATTTTTGTTTTTTTATTTATCAAAGAAAATTATTTATTTCGTTTTTTTTTCAAATTTGTCCGTGTTTTCTTATGCCACAATGACAAATATGTATCCTATATTTTTATGTTTATTAGTGATAAATATATATCCTATATTTTTTCTAAAGAGGTTTTAAATCCTAACATTGCTTATGACTTGGAGATTTTGCGACCATATTTGAAATGCAATGATGCTTGTTCAAGTGTGCCTCGGGTTTATACTGATGAGGAAGAAAGAGAGGCAGCTATCAACTACTTGAAGAACCGTTATGTGGCTGAAGAAGAGCCTTTAATTGAGGTGTCTAAGTCTAAGAAAAAAATGTGCAGAAACATTTTCAGGTTCATAACACTCGTTCTAGGGGCAGACCTCCGAATTGATTTGAGTTCCATCTGTGGGTTTTGTTTCTCTCCTCGCTATCTTTTGGCTTTTTTGCTTTTTATTTTCTTTCTTGCTTTATTTTTCTTGTTTTCCTTTTTCTTTGTTTGAGAAGGTTTTGGTTTATGTCCCCCTTCTCCTTTTGTTCTTGTTTCTGTTTATCTATATATTTCTAGAGTGTTGCAGTTGGTTCACCATCTGCAGCTCTTTTTGCTTAATATATATATATCCTATATTTTTATGCATTTGCGAGATATAAGATGAGATTACTAGTTATAGACTATATCTATTCAATGTCAAAAAAAAAAAAATAGAATAAATAAAAGTTTGTACAGAACTCCGGTAAGGAATGTTGAGAATTGTGATCATAAATTATACGTTTTATCAAGATATAGTTGTATTACAAAGCTAACAATTGTATCTCAAATGTCCATATAATTAATTTGAATTATTATCACGCAGAATTTGTATGATTACATATTATTTCTTAATATGAAAAAGATGAATGTGTTTCCATTAAAAAAGGTTAAATTTATAATAATCAACCATGAATGTATCACATGTATGGTGTCATGGTGGCATCATTTATGATTAATACAAACGAGATAATTTCTCTCTTAATTAGAATTCAAGACGAGGTTACAATATAGAAAATTATTTTTATCAAATGTGAGAAAGGATATAGTATGAATAAAAATTCATCTAAAACACGGTTAATGAATGTCAAAAGTTGTTCTAAAAAAAAAGTTTGCAAATGTACATAATGTTCTTATTAAAATAATTAATATATCCAAATGTAGACGATTGCTCAAATGGTTGTCATAGCTCATCAATTATCGGATGATTGGACTCATACAAACGCAACCACTAACGTTGCAACATTACAATTTTTTTAGGTCCATATGTACTAACTTGTAGATAACGTGAGCAAGTTTTTTTAATCAGAAACATTTTTTTTAGTAATAGACGGAAATGTTTTTCTTTTTGACCAACAAATGTTAGTAAGTTATATACGAAGTTATTGTAAAAAGAAAGTTATACACGAGCTTAATGCTCGGTAATTGCTTGACCTATCTATTTTACAACAAACACGAAATTATTCATGAATTAATATGGCCAGGAACGTAAGTTCTACAAATAGGACATGATCCTTGTTGGACTAGCCACTTGTCAATGCACTCTAAATGAAAAATGTGGTAACATTTTGGAAGTATTTTGACCAATTCTTCATTCTCAAAATCCTGCAAATCAAAATGTAAAAACAATAGGGTTAGTTTAGTTTCTGTAAAAAAACGAGTTCGTCCATAGTTGTATAAAATAAATTTATGTGGCTATAAAAATTAATGTTATTACACTTTCTAATGATTAATAGTAAAAAGTAAATAATTTACACAATATACTATAATTACTGTTGTTGAGTTGTACCCAAACAAAAAAGACAGCTATTAAGCTACATTGTTACCCATTGATGTTGAAAAAGTAAACATTTAAATTGATCTTCCACAAAAAACACACCGATCTATTTAATCTAAGAAAAAGAAAACATCAATTTGGCACATATAAATATTAAATATATGTCAATTAGTTTTTTTATTAGCTCTATTAGAAACAAATTTGATGCACATGTGTAATCAAAGGAAATGAGTGAATTGCTTACATGGCATAGTTGTAGGGTGTGTATGAAGGGTTGATTTATGCCAGACATATGCTAAGTAGTTGAGTAATACAAGTGGATTCCTTAGTTATTGTTGATATGTTGTGTATGTTGAGGAGTCCAGGGAGCAACAATGGATTAAACGTCCATGATTACTAAGTGACTTGACACCACATCTCCACTCAAAACCTTAATGCATTAGGTATATGTGTTTTCTCTATTTCTAGCAGATTTGGGATATAATCACTCACACTTGATTTCCAACTATCTAGAGGTGAGGAGGGTAGTCCAATTGGTAGGATTCTCGTACAAAAGATTAGTCGTTTGTTATTCATGGATTTGCAGGTGAAGTGCATCATCTTATCATGAAGTAAATTATTGTGTTGAGAAAGTTTATTTATACTTCCTATCTGACATGACACCCAAATACATTTTTATACCAGATGGCCACATCAACAATTTAATGTGACAATCCCCGTGGTCTCATGAACAACTTCAACATGTCATATTCACACTTTTATGTAAATTAACATATTAACATTGTGATGACTTTGTATTGAGTTTTTTTTTTCATATTAGACTCTGCATTGTTAATTTTAACAATTAAGAGGCAAGAAAAAAGTTAAAAATTTTAGAGCTCAAAACTAATATCAATAACTGATATGAATTTTGTGGGGAACTAAAAAGATCTCTTACTCAAATATAATATACTAGTAAAATGACTTTAACCAAAATCAACTTATGCTTGCTTTATATTACAAAAAATAATTTTCACATGGTTTTGAGAAGTTTTGTTTCTCACCTGGATGCAAATTGAGCAGGATGATTCATGGTATAATTTCATCATTTTATTGGAGCTGAATTGCTGACATGGAAGCTTCATAATACAACTTTGTGGCATGCCCTTGACTCCCAAGTCTTTATAAATATCTGAAAGCACTCTTCCATAAGCTGTTTCTAGTGAATTTATCTGAAAACAAGTGTTACACAAAATGTAAACTAAAATTTTGATTATAATAAATTAACTTCACATTTAGTAAGCTTTTTATTCATTAATACTTACATAAAACAGATAAGCTTGTGCAACAGTTGGACATATCCATTCCATAAACACTTTCCCATTTAGTAAACTTCTCAACAATGCAACCTGCAATTCCACACCAAAATTTAGATTAATATAGGGATAAAGTAATAAAAATAAAATATTTTTAAATTATAGTCACTATGCATTGCCACATGCATAGACACTTGACACCTAGACACCAATAATAATTTAAGAAAAATAAAAATGATTGAATGTAATTATATTTGTCAGTGTCGAAGCAACATACATTCGGTCAAAAATGTCAAAGCTACATAAATAATCAGTAGTGAGATAATTGTCTGCCATAATTGTTACCTTGGAAAATGGCTCAGCCACAGAAGCAAAACTCATTAGTTCTATGGCTGCAATGGCTCCTGCAATTGCTCCTCTTCCAGCTCCATCAAGAAAACCAGTTTCTGTAGTTTGGCCTTTGATAGCTCCTGCTATTGTTCCTATTATTGACCCTCCTAAAGTTCATAACAAATAATTTTCAACAACTTTACAAAACATGCATAAATAATAAGATGTATAACATTCTGTATAAGAATAACATAGTATACTAATACACATAAGAGAAACAAAATGTAACAAACCTAGTGCTAAAATGCAGGTGAATGTAACAAAAAGAAATCTCTCCATGGCATTCATAAATTTCTCAAATGCAGAACAACTAAAAACAACTTCTTGATACTTTGTCATTGCTTCTATTGTTCTAGAAAACCATTTCCTCATAGTTAGTGAAGTGATGGTAATATTCATTTTCAAATTGATAGGATAATTAAGAATGATGTAGATGTGTTGCCTTAAAATGAACAAGTTAGACAAGCATTTATAGACATAAGTTTGTATAAGCACATACATACAACGATTGAATAAATTGTCATTTATAGTATATGAGTTATGGTTTTGGAATATAAAAATAATTTGGAAGCATTTACACCTCATATTTTATTTTTATAATAAATTAGATATTTCAACATAACTTTTTAATTTTTTTTTGTCTGTCTCAATAAATAAGTGGTGTAAAAAGTGATGTCAAGTTTTTTATATTTTAAGATATTTTTGAAATAACTAACATTGGAGTGGTGAGTAATTGATTACGTGTATCAATTTTGTTGCTTCTGAGCTCACTGAAATTTTGAAAGATAAACAAGTACCTTAGCTTCAAAATCTCATAAACTGTTGCAGCATTTAATTGTTACATAGAATAGGCAAAAATATTTAAACCGCCCTGTAATATGGACATGAAAAATAAAAGCTCTGAAATACAACACTATAACTTAGATTTAAAGTAATATTCTTATAGCACACATAAATGTTGTATATAAAAAACAGAACACAAGAAAAAGGTAGAAACAAAAAAACACACATGGTAGTTCAATTACCACCAAATTATGTCTTAATTTTTAATTTATTTTCTTCCAATTTGTCTGCTAGGGTCTAGGGGTCACTTTGTTGGTTACCTAAATAAAAGGAACTATAACCAATAATTATTTTCACTGTTGTCATGAAGTGAGTGGGAGTATGTGTAGATGATAGCTATACAAGCCCAAATAAATATATTTAGGTACATATACAAAACCATAAAAAATAATTAAATAATATTAATTTATATGACTAAATATTTTTCTTTAAATTTTTTTCATTTCATATGAGCGTGTTTTTTTTAGGGAATATGAGCGTGTTCTTAAAAAAATTGATTTGTGATTATGTTCATAAATTTTTTTTTCGTATAGCTGAATCAAAAATTCAAAATGAATAAATAATATTGGAGTCAAAATTTGTGAGTAAAACTAAATGGTACTTGATTCATAACTTACACTCTCTCGGTTTCGCAACAATTGTCGAATTTAACTATTTCACACATTATTCTTTAAAAAAAAAAACTATTTCGCACATTATAAAAAGATGATAAATGAATGAGTGATGATTTTACTGACTTATTCTTATTAACCATTTGTGTATTTTTATTAACACGAATGCAAGTGAAAAATAATAGTTATGCACAAAGTATTAGATGGTACAATTGAAAATTATCAATTAAAACCATATTGAAAATTGAAAGTGATACTTTTTTTAAAATAATATTTTTACAAATGTGACTATATATGGTTATGAAAAAAAAATAGAGTAGTGTAGTTTTTATTGGTCAAAGGGGCCCTCAAACCATTGGTTGAAATGATTTTGAAATGATTTTGTTGATGTCAGTAAATTAAACAATGTAGTCTATATAGTTACTTTTTTTTTTGTTGAGGAAAAGTCTATATAGTTACTTTGAAGAGCATTGTTAAATAAAGGTTAATTGAGGGTTGGTTGAATGGGCCATCCATCCAATTTTGTAGTTGTTATTTCTTTGTTCTTCCTTACAAAAAAGGAAAGTTTAGACATACAAGTCTTTGCATGCGGTTCCCTTACATGGGAGCAATTTATTTAATAGGGGAAAATAATTGATTTCTTCCATTCTTTTTCTTTTTGGACTGCAATTAATTTCTTTCATTCATAAATAAATATTATTACCAGCGAACATAATTTAATTGACAAAAACATTGTATTATATATGTAAGGGTTAAAGTTCGAATTCTAAATTTCTCACGTATTTATCTTATAAATGTGGAGTTTTATATATTATCAACCTTAGATTTGTTTTTAGTAAAATAAAATAAAATTATATTTGTTTCATTGGAATGGATTGAGATCTTTAAACAAGATCTCTCGAGCCTTACCCCTTATTTAGTAAAAAAAATGCATTTCTTATGTGAAACCGCAAAGTTTAGTCTCGAGTCAGATACGATCGTAATAGATGGTAAATATCTTTTTCAAGAATTTTAATATTGTTGCATTCTTAAAATTGAATTCAAATTTAATATTTCTAATTAAATTGAAAGACACCCGACCATCTCATCCCAATGATTTTGAATTGAAAACTAATGTACAATATTAATACTTAATTTTGTTAAAACCACTCAAGCTTATTTAGCCAGATGATGACTCTGATAACACTTAAAACAAACTAATAGGACCACCATAAAAGACTAATGACCAAGACCACACAAAAATTCAAGCAATTACAACTCCATTCAAAATCTTAATTAGTTTTAGGTGTATAAATCATTCTTAACTAACGTGAAACAAACTAGCCATAATTATGTTCCAATTAAGATGATGAGCCAAATCCAAATAGTTGATTGGCTCACAGTTTGTACAGCTAAGGTAGAGAAAAAAAAGGGAAAAATAACTGAAACAAGGTGCTGGAATGGTGGTTCCTGGTTATATTTGCATCTGTGGGCTGAAATATAATGTTAGTAATTGCATTAAATCATGGGTAGATATAGATTTGATATTTTAGTCTTTAGAGGTTAGAGCACGTCACCTTCACTCACCTAGTTGTTATTTTCATTTGATTTTTCTAAAAATTAAAACTCAAAATGGCCGACAATTGTATTTGATTTGCAAAAATATAATCCAAGAAAAGTATTTGGTAAGATATGAATGAAAAATACAAGATTCTTTGTTTCTTAATATAAGAAAAAAATTGAAAGAAGTTAAAAAGGAAAAATATTTTTGACTTCATACATATTTGTATCCTACAAGTTAAGTCATAAAATTGAATTTGCAACATCATTATGATATATCCAAGAATATGCATTTTGCAACATCTTTATGATACGATCCAAGAATATGCATGTTAGTGCAATGATAATTAATTGTGAAATTTCATGATATGGTTATGTAAGGTAACGTCCTTACAAACAATGTATTTTGTTTGATTAGTACAAAATCCACGACCAGAAAAATTAACTACAAAACCTAGCCTTAAACGAATCATAATGATCATGTTTAGCTGTGGATGGCCACCGATCTGTTTCATGCAAGAATATGATCATGTTTCTCCTACGTTTAAAAATGTATTCAAATACAAAATAATAGTTAAACGAATCCAAACAAATCAGTGCTTGTTGCGCTCATGAAATAATTCATAAGAAAATGATGTCTGTGCAAACTAGTATACATAAGGGCGTGTTTGGTTTTAAAATGCAAACTTAAAGAACTCAACTCTATAGATTCTTTCTATTCCAAACAAACATTTTATATCGGAAAAGAACTGGATTACACTGGTGTAATATAATGTCACATGACATTGGTCAATTCAAGTGTGACACATGATAATGCAATTTTTTTAACATACAAACATGTGAAAGAGAGAGAAATGTTGAATTGACTTATGTGTCACAATTGGATTTGTCAATATAAGTAACATTCCCATCTTAATTGTACACAAATGCCAAGGGGTGAAAGTGGTTCGGACAAAACCGATGAAACCGAAAATCCAAACCGAACCAAATCAAAAAAGTATCCGACGTTGTTTGGTTTGGTTCAAAATCGAACCGAACCAACTAAAACCGATATAGTTTGGTTCGGTTCTCGGTTTTTAATTTTGAAATTCAATGAACCGATGCTAACCTCACTCCTAATTTTAGTAATATTATCCCGCCTTACACACACTTATTCCTCACACACACTTATGATTAAACTCAAAATTAAAGTCCAACATAAAATACCCCTTAATTTATTCACTTTCTCCCATCATCATATCATCTCATCACTCACAGTCTATTTCGTTTATACTAAAAAAGAACACTAGCCTTCAGTCACACTTAACCCATCGTTTCTCATCACAGCTGAGATTGTCCATCTCTTGTTAGTTTTTTCATGTTAGTTATACAAAGTAGTTTGAAAAACAGAGAACATGGAAAACAAAGTTCTATGAAATATTTGAGTATGTTTGTATGCATGAAATACAAATTTGTGAAAATGTAGATTTTTTTTAATTGTATTTTCATACAAACCGATCAACCGAACCGATCCAAACCGACAAGTTTGGTTTGGTTTCTTTTAAAAAAACAGTAAAAATCAAACAAAACTAAACCAAACCGATGAAGATTTCATTGGTTTGGACATTTTTTTTTTTTTTTTTATCAAAAATCAATCCAAACCGAACCGTTACACTCCTAACAAATGGAGTACGGAAAAGAATGACGGCCTGCGGCAGTTGGAACAGCCCCCGCTTAACCATTTCAGCTGCCTCCGCTTTTGAGTATTGTTGTAGTGTAAGCATATGCTACAAACGTTTTACACTAAAGATGTTTTTTTTATACAATTTTATACCAAACATATATATGCTACGTAATTTGTGTGTGATTTGAAATTCAAACTATACTTTCAATTTTTTTTTCATTTGCTCAAAGCATTGTATAAAAATGTTTATGTTTATAATACAAATATAATGTTGAAATGACAAGGAATTTGATTTTCTTCAACTTATCGAAAAATACCATACACCAAACCTGAAAGAAATCTTTTACTATAAATAAACTTGGATGCATGCATGTCTAACCACTATCAATTTGTTTGGAATATTAATAATACATGCACAGTACATGGACACACATATGGTTTTATCTTTGACATGCTATCTCAAATCACACATGTAATGTAATTAATCTCATCATATAAGTGGTTAATGTATTTTTACCGAAAGTCGAATTATTATAGTATTATATTCAAATTTGATTCATAATACAAATGATATTTTATTAGATGTTACTTATCTCTAATCTAAATTAGAAAGGAAAAAAAGAACACTTATGCACATAGTTCAATCCATTATATATCTATCACTAGCCATTTGTTAAGGGGAAGAGAGATTAAACCAAGCTAATTAACTTTGCAAAGCATAAGTTTGACATGTCCAAAACATCAAGGCTCAAATTTTAACATGTTACATATTTTTGGGTTGAAGTCAGATCTTTTAAAAGTCTTTATTTGTACCCAAAAAAAAAAAGACATATTCTTTGGTGGGTGGTCCTACTTTGTTTAATTAGTAAAGCCTCCTAACATTGACAAACATATGTATGGCGGGGATAGATGTTCCATTTGAGCATGGAGTTGTATGAGAGTTGAGTTGAAGAGACATCGTTAGTTTATTATTCTTTTTAACAGAAGAAAAGAAAATAAAACATGTATTATTGTTTTTTTTTTTGAGGGAAAAACATGTATTATTGTTTATAACCACTATAAGGAGTAATGACAATTGTTAAAGAAAATCATTGTTAGTAACCACTACAAGAAATCAATCTCATCCTTTGACATTGTGATATGATGAACATCTTATATTAAATGACATCATCTATGAATTGGTCATCTCTCTTTCATAAGATTTCACCACTTCACATTTCATCTTTAGTATGTGTTAGTGTGTCACTAAGGAGAGAAGGGGAAAGAAACCCATTTGTGCGCGTTCGTCACTATGGCTTCCTCAACGAATCTGTGTATGTAAAAATCATAAACTTTCAAGATCTTTATGTTGAATGGTTGAATGTTTCCGTCGAAAATTTTAATCGTTTAATATTTTACATGAAAGTTTTAATCAATTAAGTTTTCCAAATTTATCTCTCCATTGAATTTCAAGTTACTAAGTTCCCTTTTTAATAGAATATTTTTTTTGGTTGGAAAAACTATGGTAGGTGGGTTGCATAGTAGTTGGTTTAGGGCTTTTGAGCATTTGGACAAATACACAATTGAAAGATAAGATTATACTTCACACCCTTTAAGTTGCTTTCTATACTCCACGAACCATGTGATTTTTTTTAATAAAAAAAAGTACCTCTTAATAAACAATTGAATAAAAAAAATCAATTTCATTTGTAAAAACCATAGAACAATCCGAAACTGAAGACTTTATTCTAGAATTTTCTTTTTCGAAAAGGAAAATGCTTGAGCTAGCGAGAATTAAAACAACAAAAATTTCACGAGCGTTGTACAATTTAAGGATTGGGTAAATTATCTACCCCACTACTCCGTTTTTGCCGGCCAGCATGAATTGTGATTGGTTCAACATGACAAATTCTTGATAAAAAGTCTCGAGACAAATAGCATTACTGTCAAAAAATGCAGAACAAATAATGTTTTAAAACACAAAAATCTTTGCTCTTGATAAAAAAAGAGGAAAACATAGAAGTTTCATTAATGTGCTTGTCAAGAGTTATTCTTTTCCCTTACTTATCTCTTGATGCGATTAAAATTTAAAGATGTGTGGTTCTTGATAAAAAAAAAAGTGTGTATATTGGTTAATTTTTAAAGAAATTAATTTTGTTGTAAAAAACTAGTTTGGTAAAAAGATTTCATTGATAAAAATAAAATGTTGGTTTGATGAAAAAACAAAATAGTGCCAGAAATTGATTATGATGAGTTGATTTTGTTGTACTCATCCAATCAAATCAAGAATAAAACAAAACTAAAATAATTTTGGAAAAGAATAAAGGTTGCTTTAGGAACTCAATCAACCAAGCGGACTCGAGAAGTTAAACACAACTTGATAGCAATGTTCTTTTTTGGCTTACAAAACTTGGAAATTGAATACTCCCTCCGTCCCTTAATATAGCCCACCTATAGTTTTTTTTACATTTTTTAAGAAATGTTGTTGGTATAGTTAATGTGTCTGTTTTATAGTACAATTTTACAAAATTACCCTCATTAAAGAGATAATGTGAAAAGTCAATTTATTGTAATTTTAGAATTAGTAGTAGTATT
>Ga0099826_10000425_pt1 | contig 20080 bp, 12 predicted proteins | sample Mtrugardesep15_FD_76830 | JGI IMG/M metagenome (GOLD analysis project Ga0099826, IMG submission 76830) | Root nodule microbial communities of legume samples collected from California, USA - M. trunc garden sep15 | ecosystem: Host-associated > Plants > Roots > Nodule | place: USA: California... | reverse complement strand
CAAATATAAGCAAAACTAACCACTTTTACACTTTTTTTTTAATAACCACTTTTACATTTTTTAATACTATTATTCTTAATATACCTCTCTTTAATTTAAGTGTGGTTTTCAACATAAATGCACAACTCTTGGAATACACATAATGCTATTCCCATAACATGTTTTCATATTACATTAATTTTCAATTATCCACAAATGTAACTCGTGTTGTACCCGATATTATAAAAAACATATTTTATTTTCCTCTAATTTACATCTTCTATCTGTCTACAATACATCTTCTTTTCAAGTCAAAAAATGGCATCACCAGAAAATTGGTTTGATGAAGTACCCTCGTATGATTTGGGCATTGACAACAACCCATAAGATCTTCCCCTTCTTGTTTGTGAAGATTCATCCAGCGAGGACAGAGATACCAACCTAATCCAAGATACTTTGTTTGAAGGTGAAATGATGTCTAAAAGTTACGATGAGGTCACAACAAAGCAAACATGGGTGTTTGAAGATGTAGCATTTGAAGGACAGTACAATAACAATTTTGATGTGAACAAAGTCCCTAATGAAGATAGGTCTTTTGTGAGTGTGTGTGGTGAAGTTCAAGTGGTCATGCAATTTGGTAGAGTGAAGAATTTGCGCCAAAAAAATGTTCAACCATGTGAGAGGTTTTTTTTGGACTTAAACATGGAAAACTTAATCTGAATGAAGTTCAAGTTGAAACAATGGACTATGGAGCTAAGATTGAGGAGTTGAATGATGAAGAGTTGGAGAATGGACTTGAGATCGAGGAGTTTAATGATGAAGAGTTGGAGGATGGACTTGAGATTAAAGAGTTGATGAATGAAGAGTTGGAGAATGAACCTGAGGAGTTTAAGAAAAAGATCGACGATGTGCTGAAAATATACATAGATTCATTAAACTAGGTGTATAATATAGTCTAAACAAGTGACAAAATATTAAAAGCTTTGGTACTTTCTCAAGTAACCATACTTCTCTTAAATTGACAGATTATATATCGATTTAAATTGATTTATTTGAATTTATTTATTGTCATAAACTTTGTAAAATTGTTTGAGAGGATTTATGACAACAATTGTTGACAATTTTATTTTTTTTAAACTTATTATATTAAGTTCTCCGATATTGTTTATAAAACCGACTATCTTTATTTAACTATAAAAATATCTTATGAAAACTTACACGTAAATGATTATCATGATAAATACTTGTCTTATAAGCCATAAATAAACAAACATTTAAAAATCAACACTTAGTTATGCAAGTATAGAATGATTCTAACACTTTCAACTTAAAATTTATAGCTTTTAATTTTAAAATTAACATTAACACACAAATTTATAATTGGTAATGTTAACCAATGTCCGATTTCTGGAACACTGATTAAGGAGTAAAATGTAGTAAGTATTACATTAAAACTTATGTTGTCAACTCTTTAAAAGCAAACATCAAAAATATTACTTTTATATTAAAACTTTTTTTTTTAGTTGGCATCGGTTAACATAACATGACCCTTTATAATTTTATTCACTTTTTAGTTTAGTTAATGTATTCACACAAATCATTTAACCTTCAAGTGACTTTTTCATTCTTAAAAAAAAAAAAATTACTTTTTCATCGAAAATCAATTTTAAAAGTCATTATTATCAACAGAACCAAGGGTAGTTAATCATTTGCATTTAGCGGCAAATTTCTGTGCCACACATAGAACCTGCCGTGAAGGTCTTCATCGGCGACGCCGTAGCTTCAGATGGCGAACCACTCTCTCACCGCCGTGATACGACGGTACGTCACGCTGATTCTTTCTCTAACTCATTCCCCATATATTTCTTCTCTCTTCGTCTTCTCATTACGAAACATTTCGCAGCAGCATCAGTTTCTTTTTGGGCGCACGAACTCTCTACACCCACGCAGATTCTCGCGCTTCTGCATTTTCAGATAGACACAATCTGAAGAGCTTAATTGCGCGATTCAAACCTTCAACGCGAACTCCATTGCCAGTGCTTCAAAATTGGGTCGATCAAGGTAACAAGCTTTCATCATCGGAACTGAGATGCATCTCCAGAAGGCTTATCAAATCCAAACGCTACAATCACGCATTCGAGGTTCGGTTTTTATTGACATGTTTATTACATTCCTGCAATTTGTGTGGTTCGAAGTTCTAAAGTAGTTAATTGTGGTTAATTTCGAGCTTTCGCCATTTAGGGTTTAGGGTTTATGTTATTCAAAAATCAAAATCAATAAAACCATTTCTTTGTCCTGAAATGAAAATCAATAAGACACTGTAACTGATCATCGGTTCTTTTAATCTATGATGATCATGCTATTGCAATGTGATTTATGGGTTTTAGCTTTTATGAGATAGTATATTCAATTCGTCAAGCTATTTAAGCAGGTTAATTATTCTTTTGAACACAGGTATTCAATTCGATGGAAAACCAACAAAACTTCCGCATAAACCCAGCTGATCATGCTCTGAAGTTGGAGTTAATTGCTAAAAACTGTGGGCTAATAGAAGCTGAAGAATATTTTATGCGCATACCTGACTCAGCTGGAAAGAAAGCCGCCTATCTGCCACTTCTACGTGGCTTTGTAGGAGACAGGGACACCAGTAAAGCTGAGACTTTCATGGAGAAGCTCTATGAACTGGGGTTAGTGGTAAACGCTCACCCTTATAATGAAATGATGAAACTATATCTTGCCACATGTGAGTACCGGAAGGTACCTCTAGTTATCCAACAAATGAAACGAAATAAAGTACCCTTGAATGTTCTGTCTTACAACCTTTGGATGAATGCTTGTGATGAGGGAGAGCGATATGGGGTTGCAGCAGCGGAAACAGTTTTTAGAGAAATGCAAAATGATGAGAATGTTGAAATGGGATGGAGCAGTCTTGCTACTTTAGCTAATGTGTATATGAAAGCGGGACAATATGAGAAAGCCATTCTAGTTCTAAAAAATGCTGAAGAGAAACTGTCTACATGTAATCGTCTTGGTTACTTCTTCATCATAACGCTATACGCCTCTTTGAAGCAAAAGGAGGGAGTCTTGCGGTTGTGGGAAACCAGTAAGGCAGTTGGTGGAAGAATCAGTTGTGCCAACTACATTTGCATACTAACAAGCTTAGTGAAGCTTGGGGACATAGCACAAGCCAAAAAAATCTTCAGAGAATGGGAATCTAATTGTCAAAAATATGATATCAGAGTCTCTAATGTTCTTTTAGGAGCATATGTGCGGAATGGATTAATCGAAGAAGCTGAATCATTGCATCTCCACACATTGCAGAAGGGTGGCTGTCCAAACTACAAGACGTGGGAAATTCTCATTGAAGGATATGTCAATTGGCAAAAGATGGACGAGGCTATTATTGCCATGAAAAGAGCTTTGGCTATGTTGAAAGACTGCCATTGGAGGCCGCCACAAAGAATTGTATTAGCCATAGCTGAATATCTGGAGAAATGTGGGAATTTTGAATATGCTAATGAGTACATCACAGATATTCATAATTTAGGTCTTGGAAGTTTATCATTGTATAAAATATTGCTTAGAATGCACCTTTCTGCTCAAGAACCACCTTTCCATGTCCTTAAAATGTTCAATAAAGACAAAATGGAGATGGATAGTGAGACCGTTTCCATTCTTAAAGCCTTCACTGGGTAAAGAACATCAAATCCATTGGAATTTATGGATTGCTTGTTGCAAGATGTACGTTTCTATTTGTCTCCCTAATACACGTGTTGTTTACATGTTCAGGCTGAAGTGTTTGGAGGTGAAGCAATAATCTTGAAGTCAAACCTTTTTCATGAGGTGAATATTTTTTAATTGACAATTTAAAAAAAATTCATATTAAATAGTAAATACCATCAAATTAATTGAACACATAAACCAAAGTGAAACATTGTCACATAAAACTAAGAATGAAGATTTTGTATACCATATTTATAAAGACTAGCATCATGCTACAATATCTATATTCATTTATTTTTTTGTAGTTAAGAAGGAAGTAGAAAGCGCTTTTGTTATTTGTATTGATATACGATTCCTCCCAGTTCTCAAAATCATAGAAACATGACATTCTATAAATTTATTAATTCAGTATGGTTAACAATAACGTAAATCTTGGTGATTTTAGTTCAATAGAGGCATTTCACTTCTTTATCTTTGTTGATGGACACTCCTATTCTTGACATTCTTTTTTATCAGCCAATTGTCCCATTTTCAGCTGGTCAATGATTGAAACTATAAATTTCTAGAAGACAGAGTATAAACTAATGGCTTTCAAGTTTTTGGTATATTTGTAGAATCTGGAAAAGAAGATGGTCACCAACCAACTGAAAGAGGAAAAGCTGCAATTGGTAAGGAATTTTCTATCTCGTCCCCAATACCTTTTGTTTACTCTTCTATTTTTCTTCAAATCATTTTTTGTATTCCATCCATGAGAACATGATGATAACCCTGTTAACTTGGGAAAATATATTATAAATATATTGCATGAGATATCATCTATGAAAAATTCAAACCTCAGTCCAGTTTTGAGGGTAGGTGAAAAATTCAAACCTAGGTCCAGTTTTGAATTTAATACAATTTTGAAGGATATATCTATGTACTAAAGCAATTTTGAAGATGCTCCTGTTAGAAAACTGTCCTTATGCCGATGTACTAATGATGGTTTACTATGAACCATACCTTCACTGCTAGTTATATCATGATTCTATAAATCCCACTAAACATACTCTATATGTTTGATTGAACAATTAGCATCTTTGATGTATAATTTATAATTTTGATTATTGATATCCATGTCTTTTAGCCTTAACGTTTCGTTTCCTCTATAGTTGAATTGTGATGTATGATACTCTTGAGCCTTCTTATTCAAGGAGGCTACATCCTTATCCCAAGAGTCATTATGATTTAGTGAGAAGGTGGAAATATATTTATTTTCCTTTAACATGGGAGATAGAATGGTTCTGCTTGACAAAAGACTTAATATATTATTTTCCTTTACCATGGAAGAATCATTATACCCCTGCTATTATAGTATTCTACGGGGCATTTAACGTTTGGATTAAATAAGCAGCTTCCCATTAAAACTTCTTTTACAAGAAATAGTCATTTCATTGTATTGTTCTGTGTTTGCATGATTAGTTTAGGTTTGAGCTCAGGTCCATGTTTATGGGAATTATGCCACACATATTATCATACACACATAACATGAACAAAGCATTAACATATTGCATGATATTGGCGTCGCAGACCCATATATCATACACACACATCAAACATGATCAAAGCATCATCATATATAACATATTGTATTGTATAGGTATGGCAAATCCTCTTAAGTTGATGAAGATGTCAAGACCTTGTGGAAGGCCTTGTTGTGCTCAAGCAACTTATCATGAGACGGCGTGCATTCTTTGATAATAGGAAGCTCAAGAAAGTCATCGAAGCAAGCGCTAAGTTTAGCCATGGACTCTGTATCAATTAGGTTTATGCCGACAGTTTCTTCTACCACTCGAGCCCAGAATCCAAAAAACCCAACAGCAATATCAGCAAAGCCTATATTTTCACCTCCAAAGTAGCGCCTGCCCTCAAGTCCACTTTCAAGGATCTTCAAATTCTCACGAGCTTCTTGTGCTGCCTTCTGTTGTTCCTCTCCTATTTTGAAAAAGGTAGCTATAAATGCTGGCACACACTGAAATAGAAAAGGTTGGTTTTTGTATTAGAGGCCGGATATCTGACATCAGTTGAAAACTGAATTTAGTTTGAGTTCTGCAAAAAGTAGCATACATAATTGTATAATAATCAATAGTTTAAAAACTGGTCCAGAGATTGAAATGTTGAGACTTTTGAGTTATAGTTTAATTGGTTCAACAATATCTGAATCACATGACATAAATAAATTTAAAAGTATCAACTAGACTGCAATGTAATCGAGATCAAACCAAACATCAAATTGGTTGGTTTCTGGTTCAACCATTTGAACCAGACCGTTTGATCACGTTCTTTAGAAGTCATGGCTTTTATACCTTATCATCGGCAAATTTAGCCCAGAATCGCGCCTTAGCCCTCTCATAGGGATCATGTGGAAGAAGAGGATTTTGTTTCCAGATCTCATCAATATACTCTAGAATCACTAGTGATTCTGATATGGACTTACCGTCATGCACAAGAACAGGTACCTTCTTGTAAACAGGATTATACTGCAAGAGCATATCACTCTTGTTCCTAAAATCTTCTTCAACATATTGGTATTGAACCCCTTTTAGTTCAAGAGCCCACTTGACCCTCAGGACAAATGGACTACCCCAAAACCCTAGTAACGTGAGTGAGTCTCCTGCCATTCTTGCTTTTAACCAAACACCTGCTCTCTCTCATTACTAGTTTTCTAACAAGTGCTATTTATTCAATGTGGTTATCATTATTAGCCATTCAGTAAGATATGGCGGCTTATACTTGTACACGTAGTGCCGTCTTCGTTGACTTGAGCGAACATGGAAAAGTATTTGTTTCCTCCCAGTTTGAAATCATATATGCACACAGTTCTCCCTCTCTCTCATTTTTTTTTTTATTTCTTTTATGATGATTAAAGATGTGGGAGGCCACCCATACCAATACTTTTGTTCTCTTTGTTCCAAAAACGTGAGTTGACGTCAAAGAAAAAACGTGATAGTTTATTCTCAATATTCACCCTAACTCTAATTGAAAGTCATTGTGAATTTGTGACTTGCCTTCAATTTGTTATGATTTTCCTTGTTCTTTTTGTTAGGTTTACGCTAATTAGGGACTTTCTTACTGCCCCCACTCCTCTCACGCGCCCTTCAAAATTTTCATATTGCCTCCTCCACCTAGACTTTAGATTCTAGATTCTGAAGCGTGTTTTTGGGTTTTAGATTCTAGAGCTTGAAAGCTATTAGAAGATCAAGAATTTTGCCATTAAACTACGTTCCGCCTCAACAACAACAAAATAAAACTAAAACAAAAAATTATGATTTTCATTGGTTCAACATATAGAATTCGAATACTTAACATTCATATATGTTTCATGTTGTACAATTTGAATTGTGTCAAACCCTCAATTCACCGATTTCTAAACACATTGGGATTCAATATATTGATATATTTTTGATTCTATATACCAGACGCATAAAATATTTTGTTTGACTTATTCAATATTTTTATAGTTCAAATTTGAACTTCAAAAATATAGCATGAACATTTAAATCAAAATCTAGATAAGTTTAAATGATATAAATATTATGAAATTGAGGTAATAGAATAAAATAAAATAAATATTACACACTTGACCAAAAAAAATAAAAATAAATATTACACAGATGGAGAAGGCGCACATTAATTTTTGTTTGTCTTTGCATCCTTTCAGTCCAAATCATAATGAATTCAAACTTTATAGTTTAATGTTTTTATACATTAGCGTGTTTATAACAATTGTCCTAAGAGTACACTTTAACAAATTTCTTTTAAGTTTATGTGGATTTCCTTTAGAAGAACATGCTTAAATTTGCTAATCTTTTCCCAACATTAAGACCTAAGATTTGATTTCTTCTTGATGAGCTTTGTTGCCACTGATATTTATCACTTTGATGAATAAGCATAAATTATGCTCCCTAGAAATTTCCTTTGAATGAAACTCACAATGTCAATATGAATGTTACTGGTAATTCGGCCTGTGAATGTCTGCAACTAGAGTGGTAAATGCATCAAAAAAATTTACCGGAACTTCGGAATTTATTTCATGTCAATCTTTAAATCTTCTTCACATGTTGGATTGAAAAATACCTCAATGTCTCCTTGCTTCCGTATTGTGCGTTTTTTGGTTTCATCATGTACCATTTTTTTTGGAGGGAACATGATTCATGCACCATTTTTTTGTTATTTTGTTTAATACAACTACTGCTTTCCTTAACGTTCTTTCTTTGGTTACAAAGGGAAAAGGAAGGAAGAGTTAAGGTCTCATAAACCGAATACCATTAGCATCAGCGGTTAAAAGGGGACCTAAATCCATAGGGGTGCTTCTACAAATTGTTAACTCGACATTGTTTCTAGCATCCAGCTTCACAAACTAGCGCCCGCACAAGAATTACATTCGCGATAGATGTGGGATATATGCATCTGTCAGTTAGGCTGCAACAACTCACTCAACAAAGCAACCTCATTACCATATAAATGATATAATGTGTTTGCCTTGTTGAGGAGTCTAATGGTTTCCAATTAATCAGGAAAGTACTAAATATTCCGGCACCCTTCGTCCCAACACAACTTAATACATGTAAGCGAGCCCATCAACTCATGAACTCGGCATGAATGATGTTAGACCAACCAACAGATCCACTAAGCAAACATGAATCAACCTTCATGATTTTGGATGATACCTCCAAACCCTGCTGCAGCTGGGTTTCTTTACTTGACATTCTTTCAAAGAATGATTATTATAGTACTTTTTTTTCCCGAACAATTATTATAGTTCTTTTGTTTCCCGCATTGTGGGTTAAGGCATTGTCGTTCCGATGATAAAAATAACATAGTGTAGATTAACTTCTTATCAAGGGCGGACCCACCATAAGACATGGTGTGACACTGGGCGTTTAGGAAAACGTCCTTAGCCTATACGACAAACTTTCTTCACATGTCCTACTTTTTGTATAAATTAAGCACAAATTCTTTTTATATAAAAGAAACTTATTTTATTAAATAAATACAATCCTTTTCTCTTTATTTTTTTTTTTGGAGGAATCTTCTTTTTTTTAGTAGTTCTTTTTATTTAAAATGCCCTTAAATAATATTGTATTTTTTATTAAACTAAAATATATTTTATTCTTTTTATTATACTTGATCATAAATATACATTTTTATATGTCATGAATTTTTAAGTTATTTGGAGTGCGTAGATAATTAATTTAAGACATTTAGTTTAATTTTTTTTTTATAATTAACGTAATGTTTATTACAACTTAAATTTTGTGTTTCTATCTTATATTTTAGTGACCCACGTAAAAAAAAAATCATGACTCCGTCACCGTTTTATGTCAAGACACTCACTAATAACACTTGACATATTTTGTTGTTATGTCTTTGTTCCCTTCATAATTTGAAATGAATTTTTGTTATTGCATTGTACTTGCATTTTGGATTCCTCTAATTGCGCCTGATCATAATTTTGGGTTTCACTGATTATGACGAAGAACTTCTTTCTCTATATTGTATTGTATTTTATTTGTTGTTTCGTCTCTAGACAATTATTATTGTAAATGTATTGAATCAAACAATGTTATTTATTATTTTTAGTATAATTTAATTCATAGATTCTTTTATATTTTCGCCACACCAAAATACAATGTCTAGGTTCGCCTTTGCTTCTTATCCAAAAAATTATATCAAAAAGAAAAAAAAGTAATACACATAAATAAATAATTTTTTTTTTAAATTATGGACATTATAAAATAATTTTTAGAAGACTGAATTAACAACATGTTAAATGATCATATAATACTTCAAAAACACTTAATTTATTTATAAAAAAAACATTTTACATTATTTGTAATTTAAAAAATAAAAGTGAAATATTCCCTCGTAAACCTTCAATCTAAACACACCATAAATATATCGTATCAATAATTACCCATCATTCCATTTCAATAATAATTTATATTTTTCTGCCGATAATATTAACTGTTTTTGACAAAAAATTATTTGTGAGACTTACATTGAGGGAGAGATGGTATGCTTGTATAAGCATATTTTTTCTTACCATAGTCCAATAAAAAATTTCATTCAACTTAAAAAGTACTTTCACATCGCCTAAAGCACATGAGACACTTTTCCATTTTATGTTTCAACACTCCAATTTAAATTCGATGGTTTATATCTTTTTTAATTTTTTTCGATGGTTTATATTTATTGATTATTTCATTTCATTTCTTAATTTGTGTGCAATTAGGTAAAACGACATTCATTTAAAACGGAGACAGTATTATAAAGAATTGAATTCAAATATAATTAAAAACAATAAATAACTAAAAAATATCAAAATATTGAAAAAGGAATGTTATACCAATTGTGGGCCCATTTGGCGTTGAAAAGCGCAAGAAACGAGGAAGCGATTACCTCGGCACGTGAGTCAGCGTGTTTGTCAAGCTGTCTCCTGTTAAGTCACGTGTCGTACGACGCCTTTATATACTACTCACTCACTGTGTCGGTTTCGCCTAACATGCGATGCGAAACAATCAAGCAACCAAATTCTCTTCTTCACTCCCAACACACCTTACCGTAGTCTCACCTACACCAAATCCCCCCCTCTCAGCTAACAAAACACGCGCCAATAGAAATACGACACGCAAGCAAGTTAGGTCACGAAAATAACACACATATTTATAGAGAAAGAGAGAGAGTTTTCATCGATTCATTATTTCACCCAACGCAACACATCACAATCGCAAATCCTTATCCACAAAGGGATTTCCCCCAAATCTTCCATCCGAGAAGAAGAATTTTAGGGTTTCTCTATTTCCCCCCAAATTCTTCTCTCAATTTCTTCACATTTTACTCCGATTTCGCAACTTCATCAAACCCTTCAGGTTCCTTCATCATCTTCTTCTTTTCTAGGGTTTTTAATTTCTATAAATTGGGTTTATTACGATTTATATTTTATTTTTTGTTTGTAGAACCGAATTCTGAACTTTGTGAATGTTTGTAAACCTAATTTATGATAATTATGAGGAAGAAAAGAAAAGGAAGTGAGACTGATACATCTACGGATCTAGGTGTTGTTAATTTGGATTTGGATCATGCTGGTTCTGTTGGATCGTCGAATTTGAAGTCTCATTACTCGTTAGAAGATTGTTGTAGGTTGAAGAAACGATGTAAAGAAGATGCTGACACTCACATTGAATTTGAAGGTTCGTTTAAAAGTAGGCTTGCTGGCATTGCTACTGCTCCGCCTTTTGGGACGTCGTCTTTGATTACACCGACTAGAGGATTGAAAAGGAAGATTGGTTGTATTGGTGTTGCTACTCAGATGGGTAGGAAGAAGAAGATTGATGATGATTATGTTACTGGTGAAGCGATCGGGCAAGGGAAATTTGGATCAGTTTATTTGTGTAGGTCTAAGGCTAGTGGAGCAGAGTTTGCGTGTAAGACTTTGAAAAAGGGAGAGGAGACGGTTCATCGAGAGGTTGAGATAATGCAACATTTGTCTGGACATTCTGGGGTTGTGACGTTGCAAGCGGTTTATGAAGAAGCTGAATGCTTTCATCTTGTGATGGAATTGTGCTCTGGGGGACGATTGATTGATCAAATGCTTAAGGAGGGTCCGTTTACGGAACAGCGAGCTGCTAACACTCTCAAGGAAGTGATGTTGGTCATCAAGTATTGTCATGATATGGGAGTTGTGCATAGAGATATCAAACCTGAGAATATTCTGCTCACGAAATCGGGAAAATTAAAGCTTGCAGATTTTGGACTCGCCATGAGAATTTCAGAAGGTAATATGCAAACCCTATTTGGATGTATATTTTTCCTTTTCTGTGTATGTATTCAACTTTGACTGAATCCTTTCGTAATCTGTCTTTTATGTAAAACAAATTATCCAGTAGGTATGTATCTGTATTGTGTTTATGTATGTTTGAGTGTACTTATTTTTGTTACTTCCTATGACATTGTTAACAAATTTTTTGAAGGTACTAATCACAAATGAGCTTTCAACAGACTGTGTGACTTTTGGAAGTGTTTGTTATCGCAACTTTTCCAATTTCCATAAGTGTCTGTTATTGCAACTTTTCCGATTTCCATACATTCCTTTTTTTTTTTTATTAATATCATCGTGTTTTTAGGTGTAAAAATATAGGGTGGGTTTCATTTTGCACTGCCAAGGCCAACTCGTACAACCATTCTGTTTTCAACTTCGTCTAAACTCGATATTATCCCTCCATATGTCATTGTCTACACATTATCTCTATAATGATCCGGATGGTAAACCCTACTAATAGATTAACCTCTTTGGCTTTTAAGCCCGTCATAGTGCATACTATTGAGCAGCCTTGTATTTGCGCCATCAAACCCGTATAGTAAAACCTTAATAATAGAGTAACCTCTTTGGCTTTTTACCGTCGAACTATCGAGCAGCCTCCTGATCACTCCTCTAAACTCTTCAGCCGATGAGTTGTAGCCTCCGGCGACCTCTATTTTCTGACAAAGTTCGTTTTCCAGCAACTTCTCCTCGTTCTTCATTCCCTTCATCCTATACTATTTTGGTTTTTTCTTCTCTATTCTGTACTATTTGAGCAGTTTATTATTTTTTTATAATGTCTTCTTTTTTTGTTCTACAACATGACAATTTAAGTTCATATTTTACTTTTCTTGAAGTATGTTGTTAGTTTTGAAAAGAATATATTCTGAGGTTTTTACATACTTTTTATGTATTATACTTTCTGGCATGCTGCCGTGAACCATCATCCGCCAACAGTGACATTGTCATACTGGTCCTATGAAACCATTATCACCAACTTAGTTCCTCAAAGATGCAAGATTATCATCATGTTAGTCCTTTATTATCACTACAGTCATCCACATGGACAAATTTGGTGACTACTGTATTTCCTTGAGGGGCTAATTTGGTGAAAATTTCTGTTAAGAACTACATAGTAACACTATAATGTTTGGGGCTAATTTGTTCAGAGGTGTTTGAAGGGTTAGTGCGGCAATATTCTGATCTTTGGAGGATTAAATTTATGGTTTGCTTTTGTAAAATGTTTTGGTGGTTTGGGACTGGGTCATAGGGGAAATGGTTGTATATGTTTGAGCATCGCATGTTCTTATGGCCGGGCAACATTGTTTTCTTTTTATTTCAAGCAATTGCAAATTTTATTAACAAAGTTGACATATTTTAATCCGGTTCAGTTATCGATCAAATATTATTCGTTAAAGCAATATCTTATAAGCTTAAAATTTGTATCTCAGGTCAAAACTTGACGGGATTGGCTGGAAGCCCTGCATATGTTGCCCCTGAAGTATTGTCGGGCAAATACTCCGAGAAGGTTGATATATGGAGTGCTGGGGTGCTCATGCATGCTCTGTTGGTTGGCTCCCTTCCATTTAAGGGAGATTCATTGGAAGCTGTTTTTGAGGCTATTAAGACCGTCAAATTAGATTTCCAAGCAGGGATGTGGGAATCGATATCTAAACCTGCAAGAGATCTTATAGGGAGAATGCTGACAAGGGATACTTCGGCCAGGATATCAGCTGATGAAGTACTTAGTAAGTCCATGATAGATTATGAATATATCATATGTGGTTGGGTGCCTCTCTAATTGAAGTTTCTTTCATTATAAAATAGATGATCATTTTTTTTTATATTTATCTTATGTTTTCCCAACTATTCCCGAGGAAGTTCGATAAATTGAAGATTTGCCTAGTTACAACAAGCTTTACTAAACATTAAACAAAACAACCCTTGTCTCTTGATTGATGATGGTTAATTGGTTATACCCCTCTGCACTGCTTGTGTCTATTTATCTTTTATGTTTTTGGTAGAACAATGAATCTGTTCATGGTCTAGTACTATCTATTTCGTTGCATGTTCCTTTTATTTACCCATGATACTTTTTTCATGTTTTCTAAATACTTTCTTGAAGAAAAAACGGCAGATAAATTATTGTTTGACTGTTTTAAAGTTCTTTGCCTTGCATGTTATACTAATATTCTGTCTTTCAATTTCAGGGCATCCATGGATTTTGTTCTACACCGCCCAATCAATGAAAATGCTTCCCATCAAAATAAAATTGAAAAATCAAACTGGTGCCACAAGCAGACAGCTTGTTGCCTCACCTGAACCTAGGTTAAGAAGAAACATGATAGATAATGGCTCAGTTAGCGAGCTTCGATCCTCTGAAAGTTGCTATTCCGATGATCAGGATGAATGTGCGTTGATTGATGCACTCGCCACCGCAATTTCACATGTGAGAATATCTGAACCGAAGAGGACCAGGTTGTGTAGTCCTACTGGCCCCATAGTTCAGCAAGGTTCATCTAACATGAAGGCTAACAACCTCTGCAAAGCATTTTGACATAACGACAGGCTGACACCACTTCCACCGCCTTCACTATTTTAGCTATGGGCAAAAGTGAATTTTACATGCTGACATCCCATGTTAGTTTGGCCTGGGTCTTCTCGGAGTTCCTTTTTAGTGTAAGATATAATTGCAAAACGTTTTTTTGTCCCTTTGCTCGTTAACTCAATAATAGTTGACTGACAGCTGAAATAATTGTACAGCCTATGTAAATAGAAAATTAATCTATTACTTCCATGTTCCTTTATGTGGTTTTGACAGAGTATGATTTCACTTGATGTTCATTTGAAGATTTTAGCTCATTTTGAACAGGATTTTAGGGTAGTTTAATTAGGGAAATTTGTATTTAAAGCTCTTTACTCCCACGCCCCGACCCCTGGCCCTCCCATTTCCATATACACTACTTGATCAGGTGAGAGAAGTTAGATGAGGAAAAGAGGAGTGAAAGAGAGTCATAAGAGATAAAAAGAAGATATTTTGAGGTTTGACATGAAAGAAAGAGAAAAGAAATAAGAGAAAATAAGAGGGTTAGATAGGTCAACTGATTTGAGTTAAGACAAATAGGAAAAATATCAACATAACAATTAACATACTCCCTCAAAAAAAAAACAATTAACATACTTTAAAAAAAAACGGAGAGAGAGTTTTTGTATGGTAAAATTCGAGTCCTAGGTAAAAATAAGGATGTGTTTTATTCAATATAAAAATATAATATGATATCATAACCTATCAAATGAGTCATCATCTATTTATAACCCCACATACTAAGCTTGATAGTATGGGGCATTAGAGGATATATTTGCGAAAATTTAAATCTTACGTAGAATAAAGATAGAGTATAAAATAAGTTTATAAAAAGTTGTACTTCTCACCTTATAAACAAGTTATACTCAATAAAAATATGATAAATAAATCTAAAGCGCAAACAAAAAACAAACCCTTCTCCGGTCTTTCAGATAGCAAACCCTCTTAAGTACTCTCTTTGTTTGCACAGGTATGTATAGGTACCACATATTTTTCTTTTCTCTTCACAATTTATATTTGTACCTACTAGGGTTGATAGATGTCGGTTTTTCTAAAAGTCACTTCGTTGAAAACTATCTCTTTAACCTTGGTGACATGGGTTCGATACCAAGAGGAGTGAAAAAAATAGGGTTGATAAATACATGGAGTATATATAATATAGGTGTTTACACAGTGTAGTTTTTTTGTTTTTTTTCAAAGTCTATATTTATAAAATATTTTTATCTGTTGTTATTTTAAAAGTTAGAGGATGTATCACTTGGTATTCTGTTAATTGTATTTCTTTTTATACCTAAACAAGACGTGAATTATGCCCATCAGTCACAATAATTAGATGGTTAGAAACATTAGACTTTTATTATAATCAATTTTAAAAGTCAAGTGTATTTCTGTGGTCTTTTTCAAAAGAAAAATAAAATAAACATATGATTGATTGCGATGTGTTGGCAGTATAATTTTTTTATACAAACAATGCACGAAAAAATAAATCCATAAGATCTATAGTAAAAAGATGTGTGTATTTTATGAAATTGAATAATGATATTTATTTGTCTCCCTTGTTATGGTCTAATGGTTAGACTAGGAAGATATTTTATGCAAAATCTCATATTTGATCTCGGGTCGTCATATTCCCCCCTCCCTCTTCGTGTGTGCCATTTTTCGCATTAAGTGCTCATAAAAATGTGATACTTCAATATGTAAATCAATAACAAAATAACTATAAGTAAGAGAATTTGGATTAGGAGTGATTTGTTTTTGTTAAACTGCTATTACTTTTGGCATATGCTATAAACTACAAAAACGATGTCAACTTCGTCCAAGGTGGTTCTTCGTTTCACTTTGAAAAAAAATCACACATAATTAGAGTATAATAATGATTTTAAATTAAATCTCACGTTGTCATATAGCAAATAGCAAATGGTGTTCATGGCACATTGTTACTTTAATGATACATCTAAAGCACGTAATAGACGTAATATATTAATGCTAAAAAATAGTATATTCTATAGAATCCTGCTCTTTTTTATGAACGATGAGAATCTCACCAGATGAAAATGTTACATATGTACGACTTTGAAAACTGCAAAATACCATATTACTATCTTTTCTCTTCGCACAAAACCCACCTGTTACACAGAAAATTACAAAGCTTTTTCTATACAACAAAACCAGGCATCATTGTGAGTCATTCAAAGAAAGACTTGGGATCAACAACAATGCTGAGAGAAGTATATTCCTGGAAAGCCTCATTTTCTGGACATCTTCGACCAAAGATACACAATGGTGAAACATATTAATGCGAAAAGGACCACGTGAACAATATGGTTTGAACCATTTCGCACGATACTCCTGTTCAATCTTCTTAGATTATTCTTCACCCCAGCTTGAGCATTTGCTATTGTCGTTTGCTGTATTAAAATAGACAAAAACAAAGTATTAAGAAGACAGGCATGTATATTCTTTCTAAAAAGGTATTGAATGATATACCAACACAGATCAATGACAACACATCAATACTCAACAAAAGCCAGCCAAAACATGTTTCCTCTTTATTCTTTTTTGAAGCTGTAAATCATCTAATATAAATATAAATAGGCTAAATTATATTTTTGGTCCCTTAACTATTTAATTAGTATCGGTTTGATCCCCTAACTAAAATTTGATTTATTCTGGTCCTTTAACTTCTCTCCATTATATATTTTGATCATTTCCGTTAGTTTTAATTCAAAAACGTTAGGTTTTCTTCTGGAATTTTTCTGGGATTCTTGTTGTTGAATGCTGATGAAGATGAAAAAGAGAATGAGAAGATGAAGAAAACCTAACGTTTTTAAATTAAAACTAACGAAAAGGACCAAAATGTGTAACAGAGAGAAGTTAAGGGACTAAAATAAATCAAATTTTAGTTAAGGGACCAAACCGATACTACCTAAATAGTTAAGGGACCAAAAATGCAATTTAGCCATATAAATACTATAAACGATGGACAAACTTTGCATCAATTTAATTCATCTTCACATGCAAAGCCATAGAATATTCTTACAATCCAAAATAATAATCCTAAAGTAACGAGGACCAACTGCTAGAAGGCCAAAACTTCATTTGGATGGGCGTTTGAAATGTTTTGCATAAATTTGATTTTGTAAAATTCATATAACTAAAATTGAGTTTGAAGTGAAGTAATTTATGTTTGGATGTTTATATTCTAAGAGCAAGTTTGATGTAAAACTTGATTAATCTTCATATGCAAAACGATAAAGCAATACTTATAAACCAAACTCTAACCTAACCATCCTAAAGTAAGGAAGATCCAATAGATGGTTCAGAACTTCATCTGGATTCAAGTTTTACACATCTGGATTCAAGTTTTACATATAGGTCCACTAGAACAACCTTGGTCAGAGCTTCATCTGGATTCAAGTTTTACATAGAGGTCCACTAGAGATCATAAACTATTAAAGCAGACAACAAAAATATCTCTTTTGTAAAATGGAATTATTTTTTCTTTTATAAATCAAAGGTTCAAAATAAAGTAGCAGCATTTAACAGCATGAATTCCCATTATAATTTCAAGTTTTATTATCCTAGACACGGTTAGTGTTTCAGAGTTCAACATCTAAAGAATTAAAAAATTTATAGTAATTAGTAGATCCATTTTCTTGATATCATAAGTATGAAACTATATGTAAATGTACCCAATGTCCAATAAATGATGTATCGGCTGAATATAAAAAAAAAATTATGTACCAGCTGTTCCAGAAAATCTTTTTGAGACTTGACTTCTGTACCTATCTCTTCAGCGACCTGCAGCAGACATGTACAAAGTTATACGACAACACTAGGAATCCAAAACGAAAACAGGAAGGAAAACAAAAACCTCTGAACCTAATATGGTTTCATCAAACTAACTATAACAAGAGAAAATACATTGCAGCACATAGTTCAACAATAAGTCAAGATACTAAGCCACTATTACACTCAGTTGAAAGCAGCATCCGTGCCAGCATCAGTTATGAAATATCATATCATTCGTATCAACTATACAAGTTATATTTTCTAAAATGAAACATACATTTTGAAAGTACTGAATTTCACATTATTTATTTCGGGTAGCTCTTGCTTGTATTGATTTATCTATCATTTAGTGAATATGATCCTAAAAAAAAAAACGACCCACCAATCAAACTGATGAAAAAAGAAAAAAGTTAACAAGCATCGTTCATAAACAAGCAAATACAAGATCAACTTAACTATATGATTCTCTTAATTTTCCCTCTTTTTTTTTCCTAGATAAAAAACATGAACATAAATCCTTTTCCAACATACATAGTACAACCTAAAAAGAACAATTTTATAGTGTGTGTGCATAAATAGGACGAATAGATAGATTACATTTCTCAATTTTCGAACTTGACCACGAAGACCGGTAATTTCATCATCGAAGTCACCAACAGGATCAATACGCAATTGAATTTCATCAGAGGATGCAGCAGGGGTTCTAGTGCTAAGTCCCTCTCTGCATTTGAATGAATTTAAACATTTCAATATCAATTGATTTGAATCGAAGAAATTGAGAGAGAGGAAGGGTGTTTGTTACCTTGATCGGAAAGGGGCAGCATCGCCGTAAAAGGATCCACCTCTAAGCGAATTCGACATTGAAATTGTAGAAAACCCTTTAATTGAATTGAATTTTAGGGTTGATTCTCTTCTTCGCTAGAACGAACAAATAAGGGGATATCAAATTCTTGATCCCAAAATTTTATCGATTTCGAACTGTTTCTCTTTACTTTCGATTTCTTTTTTCCAACAAGTAGATTGATTTTTTATATTTTTATTTTACTATTTATTTTAAAAACAATTTGATAAAATTAAAGTGGTTATACAATCAAATATTGTCGACAGACAATCAAATAATGTCACGCTAGTCGCACAAGTCAACAAACAATAAAACGTCGAACTCAAAACCGAGTAGTAATTGGTATTAGTATAGGTTATTCTCACATGTTTTAATTGAAATAGCGTATTAAAACAAATAGTCTCAAATTTCAACTAACTTCATTCATTACAGACGACATTCTCACTCGTTCATAAGAAATTGAACTTTAATATTAAGCAATATCATGGCTATTGGCTAGTGAAATTCATGAGGTAAAGCCAATATACCTTTTCAAGATTGTGCTTACTCAAAGCATTCATGAATTTAGTTTCCGTTATTTGTCACATACACTAACTTGTTATCTATCACAACTTCTATGAAGAAAAAAGCTATTGTCTTCTTCAAACAAAAACAGAGTAAAAACACCATTTTATAAGATAAAGAAACATACACTGCGTGAATAAATAATCAAAGTCAGACGCTTACAAACTCTCCTTCATTAATGCTTTGAGTAAATATGATCTTGAAAAAGTGGATTGGCTTCACCTCAGGAATTTCACTAGCCATGATCTTGCTAATATTAAAGTACGAATTCTTATGAATGAGTGAGAGTACCGTCTACAGTGAATGAAGTTAGTTGAGACTTGAGATTAATTTGTTTTAATACGCATCACTACCTCGATTAAAACCTGTGAGAATAATCTACACTGATACTAACTACTACTCTGCTCTTTAATGTGTATGCTTTAATTTAGTTTCACTTTTTAAGAAATAACGTTAAAAAATCAAGATTCTCTATAACGTCATTGTGAATTGAGCAAGAGGTATTCTCAACGAATGGAGTTGTATGCAACAAGCAAAATACTCGGTTCATAGTAGGGGTGTTCGCGGTCCGGTTTGGATCGGTTTTGTGGTAAAAAATCAACCGATCCAAAATAAAAATCATGTGCGGTTCGGTTCAGTTTGGATGATTATGTTAAAAAAATCCGAACCGATCCGATCCAAATATATGCGGTTTAATTTGGATCGGTTTTTGGATATCCAAAGTGTAACATGTAATTTTTTTATTAATATTAATATTACT
>Ga0099826_10000424_pt1 | contig 20087 bp, 10 predicted proteins | sample Mtrugardesep15_FD_76830 | JGI IMG/M metagenome (GOLD analysis project Ga0099826, IMG submission 76830) | Root nodule microbial communities of legume samples collected from California, USA - M. trunc garden sep15 | ecosystem: Host-associated > Plants > Roots > Nodule | place: USA: California... | reverse complement strand
GTCTGCCCTAGAGATGGAGTTATCTGCAGCTAGAAAGGAAGGATTTGTTCCAAAACAACTGTCAGTGAACAATGAGAAGCAACCTACAAAAAAGATTCTTTCGGTTATTGGAGTAATGACAACCTTTGGTAGAAAAAAGAACAGAGATGCAATCCGTAAGGCATGGATGCCAACAGGTGCATTTTTCATTGGTTTGGTTTCATTTAGGAAGACCAATGCATTTTAAAATTCTCAGTTTTATTCAGTGGAAGCCTTGTTACGTGCACAAAGATTTCTGGGTAGGCGTAGGTTTTGTAGTTTGGTTTTAGCTCACTGAGATTATTAGCTCGTAGCTACTAGTAAAAAATCATGCTGTCAGGTTTGGTTTTCTTCAGTTTTATCATTTCCAATTTTGTACCTGAATGAAATATGACTAATAAGTTATAACTGGGTTTAAGATGCATTCCTTGCAAAGTTAGAACTCGGTAATTGACAGCTAGGTGTAGATCACTTCTCAGTTTCAAGCTATTCACTATTCTCTAACAACCTTTATTACTCATTTCTGTGATTTATAGTTTATTTTTGTTTATAAGTTTCTGTGTTTTATAATTTATTTTGGGTTATAAATGTTAGCATGATTAGCCATATGTTCCAAATAAATCACACAATTTGTTATTTGAAATTCTAGAAATATAAAATCTAGCTTCTGTATTTTAGTCTTTTTGTGTAAGCTTTATCTGAACATATTTGCTGTCCTATCTGCAGGTGCATCTATAAAAAATCTTGCAGAACAGAAAGGCATCATTGTGAGATTTGTAATAGGAAGAAGGTATAGTTTTGGAGGTTCAAATTAAAATTTATTAAATGATCCTCTTCTTGTTTTTTTTTTATTTGACTGGCAATGTCTTCTATACAGTGCAAATCGTGGAGACAGTTTGGACAAAGAGATTGAAACAGAAAATAGTCAGACCAATGACTTCATCATTCTTGTATGTTGACTTCTATATTAATAGTTTTGATGCAATTTTTTTTTTATAAGCTGTAAAAGTCCGACCAAGGACTTCATCATTTTTGTATGTTGACTTCTATATTAATAGTTTTGATGCAAAAGATTTTTGATAAATTGTAAAGTATCATAACTTCTTCTATAGATGATAACCGTATTTTAAGATGATTTTCATTGTAAAAAAGTCTTGGTGTAATAGAAGTATGGTTTTCAAACTTCGTTTTTTCAGAGAAGACCTGTTGTAGCAACGGTAAGGAGAGTAGACTAGATATAGAACAGCCCAATAGTTAGAGTAGAGGTTAGGGGAAAACCAGGAGAACTGTAAGTTAAACCCTTTGAGTTTTGGATTTAAATTGTCAATCATGAATCATTACATACAATCTCATATTGTTTTTTGATTCATTTAGTTGACCTTATGTAGCCAATAGTTGTAATTTTCCCTTGTTTCTGGACTGGTTGATATTTGGATGCATGGCATGTAGTTTCATACACATAATTTAATGAGGAGTGCTAGCAATACTCACTCACTCTCTTATTGGAAGAAATCAATGTGAGTCCTACTACTTTGTGTTGGTCGCATTTTCAAAGCGTGGAACAAACATAGATTTCACCCAATAAAAGAATGATTGTTTCCAAGAGTGTTGTTCTTAGCACTCCTCTAATTTAATATATGCAACAAGCTGGTAGGTCCATCACACAAGTATATAGGAGGAAAGGGAAGGAAGAAACTGAAGGAATAGGTGGGGGAGGGAGTGGACCAGATGAGCGTGTGAAGGAAAAAAAGAGGACGGAGTGGGAAATAACCGGGATGACAGCTGGCAACATGTGAGTGGAGAGGAGGATGCGAGGATCATACAAAATGAGGAGAGAGAGGGTTATATGGGAAGCAGTGGTAACTGGATGAGGGTAAAGGTTTCTTCCTTAGGAAAGGGGTAACATTAGGTCTCGGTATTTTCTATTTTTCTTCATCGCTGTAAGGAGTTCACATCATCCATAAGCATAATCGGTTTATTTCACAGTTGCTGCCACTGTTTGTACATTGGACTTTATCCCTCGTTTAAATCGATTCAGTTATGATACAATTCAGTTTTTTCTTCGTTCTTGAGTTCTATCAGAAGCTAGTATCCTAGCATCACTAGCTTTATTATTTTCTTCACAGGATGATCAAGTGGAAGCAGTTGAAGAGAGTGCAAAAAAGACAAAGTCGTTCTTCATTTATGCTGTGGACAACTGGGATGCTGAGTTTTATGCTAAGGTCAATGATGATGTCTATGTTAATCTTGGTATGTGGTTCTTGAATAGTTTTTTTGATGAAAATGATAATGCATCTCTAGTTATATGTGAACATAAGGTTTGTTTCTTCACGAAAAAGAGTTTAAGAATTAGAAGAAATCATATACATGATTCCACAGTTTGCAGTTTAGTTTCAGGGACTGAAGAATGTACCAGTAGTGAAAAATAAACAAGGGAAATTATCAGTACTGATCATTCACGGAAGAGCTAGAATTTCTTGACAAGCCCCTCCCCCGAATTTAGATACATTTATTGAATTCCTAGAAAACTGATAATTCAGAAGTGATGGCATTTGATCAAAGCCAATAGGATTAATGGTCAGTAAGATTATCCGTAATAGGGTTTGTATATACAAGTCCTTTTCCAGTTCTAGTTGTTAATTCACTGGACTACTTTTGCTGTGTTACATTGTCATTATGCAAATGCAACTTCAGATAGACAATTTTCTTCCAAGGATTTTTAGGAGTGTTTCAAAATCTAGAAAGCCATACCACCTGTTGAATAAAATTATATCTGACTTTTGAGGTATTTACATGAACAAGAGGTAAAAGAAAACATTGAACAATTTAAATGAACAAAATCTAGACATAGTATTTCAATCAGCAACAGTACTGCTCCAAAATCCGTGTTAAGAAGGATGCAGTCCAGATCTCTTGTCTATGGTTGCTACTGGATTGAATTTGTGAACTTAGATGTCTTGCATTTACCATTGGGTAAAAGTATACAATCTAAGGCACAATCTGTTGCTTAAGTTTATTATCTAAGGGCCACATCAAAATGTGATCTCGGCCTTTATGCTATTTATTGGATCAAGTTCTTATCAAGCTTAAAGCTATAGATTAAAGCCAGAGTGCAAACCTTTCTAAGTCCAAATTTTTCTGTCTATGGTTACCATCCCAAACTCCATATTGATCTTACTTGGATTCAACAACCTTGGTCCTTGCCAAGGCAGGATGTTTGCCCACCTGGCCAACAAGCCGACTATGAAAAGTCCACTGTTGTCATAGACAATTTATTTCTTTGATTGTTGACCCAGAGTATCTACAAATTTCTAACAGGTGTTTAGGGAAACTGGGAAATGAAATCTGCTTGCCCGCTTGTGATCCAACTAGCTCGATAACACTTTTAGAAGGGCTAATTTATAAGTATTTTAATTTGCAAAGAGTTATGATATAGGCTTTACTAGGACTGTTTCCAAACATTGATTGTTTGGTGATGTCATACTGGAACCGGAAGGATGTTTCCTGTGTCACTGATTGTATGACTTAATTTATTCTACAGATGCCTTTGGAGGAGTGCTAACTTCTCATTTGGAAAAACCCCGTGTATATATTGGTTGTATGAAATCGGGTGAAGTTTTCTCTGACCCGTGAGTCTTGTCAAAATGCTTCCATGTTTCATTCGACTAATGAAAATTGTTTGTTTTGGTATTAATTTCTCCCTTTTCTCATTTTGTTTAAATCTTATAGGACGCATAAATGGCATGAGCCAGATTGGTGGAAATTTGGCGATGGAAAATCGTGAGTAATACAGACTCAATTGTCATTTTCTTTTTGGCAAATACCCATAACATTGGTTACAGGAATCAAAATTAGAAGTTTTTAATGGAAGTAGCTTTTGAATACTGTGATTTTCAAGATTTTTTTCCAATTTTAAATTCCATAACCAGTGTCTTAAAGACACTGATTACCAACACCCATTTTTCTGACAACTGATAACAAAGGACACTTGTTAAGGTTTCAAAATTAAGTCCTTATTAGCAAGTGTAGTTTTTCTAAATTATGAAGACTAGTTAACTGGACTTTTGTTTATAGCGGAGCGTTGGTAATAAAGCGAAAACTGTCCTTTTCTATGATACTACAAGTACAAAAGCCATTTTTTTATTTGAGAAGAATTGCCAAATTGTTTTTAATTTAGCGCCAGTCTATATGATGCCATTTTTCAAAATTCATCTTGAGGAAAATTACCCAATCTACTGATAGTCTGAGTATGATGCCTTATCAAAAGATGTTTCATTCACATGGTATGAATTTCTGGATGAACTTGAGCAGCAATAGAATTTTGATAATAATGATTAATAAATTTGATTGTTTTCTGAATAAAAAGTCAGTTTTCCTAAATATTGGTCCATTTTTTGCTTAACTTTTTCCTACACTCTAAAATTACTCTCCAGATCGTGGTGCTATACTGCTATATCCATAATTTTGCTTCTCTCTATCTGGCCTTTCTATGATAGCATTCATATATTAGTGTTTGTCTGATATGTACAGGTACTTTCGACATGCTTCAGGCGAGGTCTATGTCATTTCAAAAGCATTGGCTCAGTTTATCTCAATAAATAGGTATAGTATTGTGTCTATTTTTTCTGTGGTTTTTCTATTTGTTTTTGAAATTGTGTTAAAAATGGTTGTATACCTAATAAAATTATGTTTGCTCCACAGATTTATTCTTCGTACATATGCACATGATGATGTAAGCACCGGGTCATGGTTTATTGGGCTGGACGTGTTGCACATTGATGAAACTAAGTTTTGCTGCTCATCTTGGTCTGCAGGTCTCTTTCTTTCCATCCCCTCACAATCATATACACGTGCTTGGAATTTACTATATGATAGTTTATTGGCATCTTATCTGTTCAATTTAAAGTTAAGACATATGATAGTTTTTTGGTAGCAAAAGATAAACCAAGACATTTTACATGAGAAGAAAATATTTGATATTTTGTTTTGTATTTTTATTAATTATAGAAGAGTCGTATTGTTTTTAGTTTAATTTTTGTTTCAAAAAGTTTATATAAAAACTGAAAAATAATATTTTTACTACAAGTAAAAAGAAAATTACATTTTGATTACAAATATGCAATTGGACTTTTTAAATCAGATTGTTTTAAATGAATTCAGATTGTAAACCAAGGCTAACAGGATCACAAAGAATAATTATACAAATAGTGATTAATTTTTGCTGTTTGCACAGTTCCATTGAAATTAATTAAATTGGTGGTATTGTATATGTTTTCTTCCCATCTTTCAGGGGCAATTTGTGCTGCAGTATGACTACTCGTCACCGAATATTTTAGTGATATATGAAGGATGTATAAGAAACAGAAACCTGTTACTTTGACCATCATCGTTTTTGCTTCAAGTGATTTTCCTCCCCCATATAACTTTTCAGCCAGACGTTGATTCTTCGAGTTGAAGACCAGAAACTGTTGGTTATGAGCTCTGCCTTTGTGACAATAGATAGTTAGATACTCACATACATACCTTTTCGGATTGTTCAAAGATATTTAGAAATTGACACCGTGTTTGTCTGATTTTGAGAAACTGATCCTTCCCCCATTGAATCATGTAATATAAATTGCTATCGGCCATTAAACTAGCATTTTCCCCATGAGATTATTAAAGTATTTGTTAGAATAACTTAAAAAAATATTACTACTAGAGTTGAGATTTTCATGCTGAATTCATTCTTCATTTTAGATTGGCCATTCTTGGGCAATCTATGTTGTAGGGTATGATGCAGCTCTCCCCTTCTTTATATACAAATTTTTATAAACCCTTTTGTCACTGAGGTACCTTCAGGCCTCGTTTGCTTGGTTCATTTTCTTCTTCTTTGAATAACATGGAACACATCACTTGATGGAGCAAAATGATATCAGCTGAAGTTGGTCTTTTCGAAGTTGTTTACATGCAGTATCAATTATAAATTTGTCATTAGTGATTAATACCGCTTGGTCATTTTATAAGAGCCCCAACACTTTATTTACTTACAAGTATAATTTCTCAAACTGCTGTTTATTTTCACGCTGCTGATGTGGGTTGCATATTTTGTGAATGTTCTAGTAAGTTTAGAAAACTCAAACCAATTGCATTGTGCTCCCTTCCCTTTGGTGTACTCTATGCGAAATGTTTTAAGCTCAAACATTTGAAAATTGCTTCTCAAGTGTTGCTCTGAAGCCGGTTTCTATCGGAAGATGATTTCCGATAAGCTATTTTTTACTCTTTTTGTTTGGGAATAGTCTATCGGAAGTTATCGCTTCAGGCTTTTGCATTCGGAACAGTATTTTTGTGAAGTTTCAAATGTTTCTTCATAGAATCTCTTTAATAGCTTGTAAAAGATAATAAAATTCCACGAGCAGGATTCAACATTTGTACGCTCTGACGACAAAAGTTGTTGGATTGGAAGCAACTTCCAGGAAGTTTCTCAAAAAGCTATTATAAGGACAGTGTTTCCCTATGCCTCAGTCTGCAAATGAAAACAATTACAAATGACTACTCCAAGTCCTAACAACAACCATTTTCTTAGATTCTACCTTTTCTAATATCTAAAATCCTATATTCAGTTTCAAAGTCACCTTAATCTTTTTATTTTATTTTTTGACTTGGAATATGATTTCATTAGGTAGAGTCTGACATCAAAACGAAAGCAGACATAAAAGATGCAATTAGGAGACATATGAGAAACAATTAAGAGTTTCTCCAATCCAAACAATATGATAATTGCCAAGTAGAAAGTCACACCTTAATTATTTTAACCATTTTGGTATATTATTTTTTGTCTTTTCTGAAGATATATTATTCAGATAAAATAATTTTGCATTATTTTGTCTAAAATGGCCGGCGCTGTCGGACTATCTGAACTTCGTAGATATAATTTCGGTTGAAGATTTAATAGTTCTAGTTGCATGCAATCATATTGATAAAATGATTTTTATAATTTCTCTTAATCATTTTTTATTTTCGAGCTCTGATATAATTCACGTTTTTTTTTTTGTTGTTGACAATCTCATTCATGTTTTTCTTTAGGGAATCTCATTCATGTTTTTTGACATAAACTAGTGCACCGACTATTTTGATGGATAAGGTATCACCGCTCTATGCATTGCTTCTTTTCTTTCTAACTTCAAACTCACGTCATGATTCATGAAGAGTACAAGTTTCCGATTTTTTTTCTTCAAGTGAAACAACTATTTTTTAAAAATTAACAACCGTATTCAAGACTGTATAAAAATATATCCTTTATAACTGTTGATGTGATATAGAGAGAAAAGTTATTAAAAAATTAATTGATATATGTATTGTACCTAATTCGTTACCATATATTTTAAAAATTAAAACATATATACTAAAAAAATTGGAGGAATAAAAATATTGGAAGAGCTATGCTCAAATTCAACGAGCAATATAATAAAATGATTGAACTCAAATGTTTAATAGACTCTACTTAATACCGAATCGTGGTTGAGTTTTGGATTATCACGACTCTTTTCTTTGAGAATCATGGGTTAACTAAAAAACAATAGCTAGCAAATTAGTCACATGATTGACTTTAAATGGTTAATGAGCTACAATAAAAGACGAATAGTTCGAGTTCAAATTCTAGTTAAAATAAATTTTGACTAGAATTTATTTATCTCGACCAAATTCAATTTTTTTCTTCATGGGAATTGAATGGTTAAAAAGAAAATTAACAAACAATATTTAAAAATAATAAATAAAAAGCTATAAATAGAATAATCACTCAACGCATGGGAGAATAAAATAAGAAGAAATAATATATAAGGACAAAAGAACTCAAATAAATATAAACGTCATTTTTCTTAAATATACCGTATAAACTAATAAAAAACCTTGTTATATACGAAGAGTCCATTAGATTAAATTAAATTTTGTAAATCCTCAATAAAGTGATCCGTTTAAAGTTGCATTTGTTTGTCTATCTTAGTTTTTTTTTTGTGTAACAATGTGTCTTTACGTACAACTATAGAGACTAATTCTTCGATCTAGATAGGACCGCAAAGGGTTGCTAAGACACCCACAATATCATAGTTTAATTCAATTAATTTTTTTTATATATAAATAAAGACCGTTAAATTTGCAAATGACATGGTTTGTCTTTGTCCCTTTTGAGTGTTGTATGACCCCTAACTAACGGTTTGCAGATTATCTTATCTATCTATTGTCTTGTCTCCCTCCCAATCCCAGCACAACAGTGGTAGCAGGCCTTGTTGACCTTAAATGAAAGGTCCAAAATCCACCAAGTCTTCCTCCATTTAAAGGTTTATTAAGGTTTGAAGTATATTAGACTCATATGTCTAACTTTTAACCGCTTGAAGGGTTTGAAAGATCATACAACTCTGAATTGTCAACTGGGTCGTTTATTCTGGTATTGCTTGCTTGCTGAGTCACATGTTCATATTATTTTTTTGACCAAAGTAACATTTTTCATATTAAATTCCACATTAGGCGTTGAAAGTCCAAAACCATTCAATTCAAATTTAACACATACCATAAATCCCTTGCCGCTTAGTTATTGATCACATATTTTCTTTGCTAAGGATTAAGTTTATGATCCCTTCATTATTATGTGACTGTTTCTTCAAAATCCGTCCACATTAAAATTAAAAAGACATGCTTACCTTAACTACAAAAAATCGACAAGACACCGTTTTATCATCAATATTTTGTTCTTGACTCTTGAGTTGTAACTATCAACTTTATTTCTTCCCTTTTCAATAAGATTTTCATATTTGTTTCTGTTACTGTTACAGATAATAACTGAATTATTAGGCCTAACGGTGCCGAAAATATATATTTCTAGAGAAACAGTTGCAATCTTTATTTCTAGATCACATATAGTTGGAAGAAATTGGCCTTTCATTTTCAATCTTCACGAAAAAAAATTTGTTTGTCACAAGAAAGTTGTCATGGGAAGCTTGTGATTTATCATCTGTTGAACCAAATCTGTCACATTAAAGTTGGTTTTCTTAACTTCTGATAAATCAGTTTTTGGTGTCCATTACTTAGAATTTAGAAAGAGGGGAAAAAATAGAGATACAGTTTCTTGTTTTTCCTTGAATTGTTACTCTCAAAATAGATTATTGTGATGAATCATTCTGGAGCTGAAAGTGATCATAAAATAACATCAGTTGAAGTTATCAAGGACAAAAATGGAATAGAACAAGTTGTTCTTCGAAACGTTCGAGGAGCTTCAACAACGGTTACATTTTCTCAACTCTTTCAATTTCAATTTCAACTACCTCATCCACCCTTTTGAATTTGATTGATGCTAGCGTTGTGTGCGTGACTTTTTCAGGTTAGCTTGCATGGAGGGCAAGTTCTTTCATGGAAAACAGAACGCGGTGAAGAGTTATTGTTCACCAGTACCAAGGTAAATGAGGTTCTTTTATGTCATATATTTCCTATGTAGCACTGACACTTCGGATTAAAGGAATGTCCTATGATTGGTGTTTACGTGTCAGTATCGGTGTTGTGTGTGATATATGTGATAGTGATTCGTAGGTTATTTCTCGACAATATTACCAAATAACCTTAATTTTGTTTGTAAAATGTAACAAATTTTTACGACATTTTTCTCTCTTTCCAATTAGGCCGTCTATACTCCTCCAAAACCAGTACGAGGAGGAATTCCAATCTGTTTTCCACAGGTAATTTTAGATTTTAGATAGTAGTACTATTTAACACCTCAATTACAGAAATCTATATAGATAGATAGATTACAAGGTTGGTTGGTGTGATTTTTTAGTTTGGAAACCGTGGAACACTAGAGCAACATGGATTTGCAAGGAATAAGATATGGGTTATTGATCAAAATCCTCCACCGCTGCCCACGGATTCAAACGGAAAAGCTTGCATTGACTTGCTGCTCAAACCATCTGAAGATGATATGAAGATATGGCCACATAGGTGCGACGTGCTTTATCTTCTATACTTTACTAACATCACAATCAGCATTTTACTTATGAATTTGGGGGACTGAGAAGAATAACTGAGATAAATGAGTGGCTATATATATAACTATTAAAGGACTGTGGCTTGAAAATCCTTACAAAGAAAAATGAATCGCATCAAAGAAAGTAGAAATCCCAAAAGCATGTAGCTAGATACCCCAGTTCCTATGTACTAACATGTATATTTCATGTATCTTGAGAATTGAGATAGTTGGATGACAATGTTTTATGTACTAAATTTTATTCAGCTTTGAGTTTCGCCTAAGGGTCTGTTTGGCAGCAGATGGCCGTCTGAATATGATATCTCGCATCCGGAATGTCAATGGCAAGCCTTTCAGTTTCTCCTTTGCATTTCATACATATTTCTCAATATCAGATATCAGGTCCGTATGCCATTCCAACTCTTTCAAGATAAGATCAAGATCAATTATTTTATCAAGGAATCAATCTGTTCTGAAAGATTAATTTCTTTTCACAAGTCCTTTTGTTCATTTTTAAATTAAATTTTAGAAAGTTAGCATATAAGTTTAAGTTAACCTTAACTTTTGCCGATTATTGACAGTGAAGTGAGGGTAGAAGGGTTGGAAACTCTTGACTATCTGGATAACTTATACCAGAAGGAACGCTTCACAGAACAAGGAGATGCTTTAACATTTGAATCTGAGGTGAGGAAATTGATGATTTTAATTCAAGCCCATCCTTATATTAATCAAGTTAAATTAATCTGCAATCCTTGAAATTTTACCAACATGCTAATGTCTTATTTGTGTTAGGTGGATCGAGTTTATCTCGATTCTAGCAATATGGTAGCCGTTCTAGATCACGAGAGGAAGCGAACATTTGTGATACGAAAGGAAGGTCTTCCAGATGTTGGTAAGTGTCTTTCATTCTAAACAAATGACATTTCCAACTCAAATTCTAAGTACTATAATTGGAAAAACTTCTGTCATTTCATTACACAAACATGAAAGATAACTAAAACTAACCATCCATGTCAATTTTGACATTGAATAGTTGTTTGGAATCCCTGGGAGAAAAAATCAAAGTCAATAGTGGATTTTGGGGATGAAGAGTACAAGCAAATGCTCTGCGTGGATGGCGCAGCAGTTGGAAAGCCGATAACCTTAAAACCGGGAGAAGAATGGACCGGCCGCTTAGAGCTCTCTGTTGTTCCTTCTACATGACTTGTCTTCAATGTGCAGTTTGAAAGAAAACACTAACAAAAATAAACCACCAAGCATTGGTTATTGTTTTAGCAAATCTTTTGCAGCCTAAAAATTATGAGCAATATCAATAAAAAGAGGTGCATGTTTTGTTGTTCAAGATCAACCACTTTTCAAGTATACACACATATTAGTGATGTATATGAGGTTAACTTAAGAAATATTATGACTCTGAAGATTTTTTTCTTCCTCTTTATGTATGTTTTGCATTAAATGTAATCATCCAAGTCATGTAGATGAAATTATTGTAGTTAACTTTAAATAAGGAAAAAAAGAAAGAAAGATTTGACAGGAACCCAACTCCTACAAATACTCCTTTGTCTTTTTTTTTGTGTGAAGGAAATACTCCTTTGTCTTGTTTTCTCATTCTCCCTCCATGGATTATTGATTAACCTATATGAACCAATTATCATCAAGAGCTACAATGGTAGGAATTTTATTTGGTCATGGTTAACTTGTCAAATTTATTCAACCATGCACATAACTTGTTCCAGAAGCTCCTCCTACCTTTCTCAAACTATTAATAATTCTGTTTATCAGTCCATGTTCGTGTTCGTCTTGTGCATAGACTTGATCATTAATAAATTTTGCCGTTAAAAAACAAAAAGTATGAGGCTAAAATCATAAAACCAAATGATTGAATTAAATGTAACCAAAAAAAATGATTTAATTAAATGAGTTTTTTTTCACTCTATTCTATGACCTAAATAAAGAAAATTGAAAAAAATTCATTGTGATTTATAAATAAAAAAGAAGGAAAAGAAGAGTTCTTTTTAATTTAGGTCTAATGGGCCAAATCGCCCCGTGACCGCACTATTTTAAACGTGTAAGTGGAGGTAAGTCAACTAATAGAATCTGCTCCAAATATAAAAAAATTAAAATTAAAATAAGATTATAGGTAAGGGGAGGTAAGAACATTTATGCTACTTACACCCTTTCACTTTCAATTGGATTATAGGTATGCAAATTTATTTTGTCAAATAGTTTTTCTAAAACGACTTATACTAAAATAAGAAAAAAATAGTACTGCAATGATTTTGTTTTAAGTCAATTAATGATGAATGAACGGTTCTCCTCTCATTGTCACAGGTAAACAGTTAAATTTGACTCTCTCATTTCACTCATCACATGGCATTGCACTGTCACTACACATGCTATTTCTCACTCACTCACTCACTTACATTTCAGTTACCTTACAATTATTATGTACACCACCGTTCAGGTAATGAATGAACGGTTAAAAACTCGTGTAGCTAACACTATTATTCTATTCACTATTACCTTAGCATTGGATCCCATTTTTCACCTATCACCATTATTTCTCATTAATCATAATGTACGTTTTCCCCTACCTTCCTTCTTTACACTAATGTTTTTTCTTCACTTCATTTTCATAATCATAACGCTTTTTACCATTATTAGTTCCCTACTTTATGTAGTAGTAGATAGATTACACTACATTCTTTCGTCAGATGAGATCTACATTAAATAAGTTAGGAAAAACATTAATAACAACTTACCACCTGATAAACATAATCAGTTACCAACTTCAACATCATTCTTTTTACACCTTAAATAACACACACTTTTTCCGTTGACATTGTGTTGTGCCACAACTTTCTCATTTTCAATTTTTCATACCCTTTAGGTAAAGTTTGTGTCTTTTTGTTTTTTTTAACAGTTAAAAACACTAAACTTGTTTCTTTGTGTTTGGTGTAGCAGAATCTGTTGAAGACAAAAATGGGTAATTTTGTTCCAAATATTTTTCTGTTTTCAGTTTACTTGATTGGTTTGTTAGTATATCTAGGAAATGCTGAACTTGTTGAAGACAAAAAAGCATTGTTAGAGTTTGTTGAAAAATTACCTCCTTTTAAGCCTTTGAATTGGAATGTGAATTCTTCAATTTGTACTAGTTGGAATGGTGTAATTTGTAGTGTAGATAGGTCTCGGGTTATCGCGATTCGATTACCGGGGTTTGGATTTAATGGTACAATTCCTGCTAATACAATTAGTAAAATCAAAGGGTTGCAAAAATTGAGCCTTAGATCCAACAATATCATAGGTCCATTGCCTGATTTTGCTGTTTGGAAGAATTTATCTGTTGTTAATTTGTCTAATAACCGTTTCATTGGTGAAATTCCTTTATCTTTTTCCAATTTGAGTCACCTTGTTTATTTGAATCTCGCAAATAACTCGCTTTCCGGTGAAATTCCTGATATAAGCTTGCCATTTTTGAAACAATTGAATTTGTCTAACAACAATTTGCAAGGGGTTGTTCCTGTTTCTTTTCAGAGGTTTCCTAAGTCAGCATTTGTTGGAAACAATGTTTCTATTGGTACATTGTCCCCGGTAGAGTTACCGTGTTCGAAACATTGTTCTAAATCTGAGAAACATGGTAGGATTAGTGGAACAGTAATGTTGGGAATTATTGTTGTTGGTAGTTTTCTATGCCTTGCAGCATTCATTGTTTTTATCTTTGTGTTGTGTTCTAAAAAGAAGTATGAAGATGTTTTTGTTGGCAAGTTGGAGAAAGGAGGAAGAATGTCTCCTGAAAAAGTGGTCTCAAGAAACCAAGATGCAAACAATAAACTTTTTTTCTTTGAGGGGTGTAACTATGCTTTTGATTTGGAGGATTTATTAAGGGCTTCTGCTGAGGTACTTGGTAAGGGAACATTTGGTGCTGCGTACAAGGCGGTACTAGAGGATGCAACCACAGTTGTTGTGAAGAGGTTAAAGGAGGTAGCTGTTGGGAAGAAGGATTTTGAGCAACACATGGATATTGTTGGAAGTCTCAAACATGAGAATGTGGTTGAGCTAAAGGCATATTACTATTCCAAAGATGAGAAACTGGTTGTGTATGACTATTTCAGTCAGGGTAGCATCTCTGCTTTGTTGCATGGTATGAGGCATAAATTTGATTTTGTTTTTCCTTTTCAATAAAATTATTATTGATACTCAATTGTTTAAAATCTTGTTTATTTTTTGTGCATTGATGTCATTTTTTGCTTCTTGACTTTGACTATAACATCAAATATGAGGAAATTGAGTGGATAATATAAGATTAGGATTATGGAATTTAGTTGTTAGGCTATTTTGTATGTATCATCAAATATTTGGAAATTGAGTGGATAGTATAACATTAAGATTTTGGAATTTAGTTGTTAGGCTATTTTATAAGTTCCTATGTGAAAAATATCTTTTGTTTCTCTTTGGAGGGCTGATCATTTTCTATATTTGAATACTGTTCTGTGAAGAATTCTAATGCATTGACAAACAATTTGGAAACTCATGCCTATAGGATGATGTGGCAAGATCAAATTAATGAAACAATTACTTAATCAGAAACAATCTGTCTTGAATATTTTACTTTAGTATGCTACACTTCTTACAACTATATTATCCTTCTATGTATAAACCTTATTGCTTTCTGAAAATTTCAGGTAAAAGAGGAGGGGAGGACAGGGTGGCTTTAGATTGGAATACTCGGATCAAATTAGCTTTAGGTGCTGCACGAGGCCTTGCTCGTATCCATTCCGAAAATGGTGGAAAACTTGTACATGGCAATGTCAAATCCTCAAATATCTTTCTTAACACTAAGCAATACGGATGTGTATCTGATCTTGGCTTGGCAACCATAATGAGCTCAGTCGTCCAGCCCATCTCACGAGCAGCCGGATACCGAGCACCAGAAGTTACAGACACCAGGAAAGCTACACAGCTTTCAGATGTTTACAGCTTTGGTGTGGTGTTACTAGAGCTTCTAACCGGTAAATCACCTATTCACACAACCAGAGGGGATGAGATTGTCCACCTTGTGAGATGGGTTCATTCAGTTGTGAGAGAGGAGTGGACAGCTGAAGTGTTTGACTTAGAGCTTATGCGATGTCCTAATATAGAAGAAGAGATGGTAGAGATGTTACAGATAGCCCTGTCATGTGTTGTAAGGATGCCTGATCAAAGACCTACGATGTCAGAAATTGTAAAGATGATAGAAAATGTAAGGCAGCTCGATATAGAGAATCGGCCATCATCTGAGAACCAAGCTGAAAGTGCAGTACAGCACCAACTCTCTCAACCTGAAAGTCCACCCCCTACCCAAGAAGGAAGTGACTTATAGAAAGCTGCTTCATTTGAGTGTATCTGAAAATGCTGTTCTCCAGATATTGAACAAAGGGCAATTTTTTCTTCTTATGAAAATGCCCTTCTCCAAATATTTTTGGTATCTGAAATAATGTTACAGATATCTTAGTTTGATCGATGTTATATTTTCTGTTTCATATTTTCAGAAGCTCCCCTAAATTTCTGCAATCACAATGACTTTAAAATGATTTCAAAATAGCATTTTAGGCTGCCTCCTCCCATGTGTGTTATAGGGGGGAAACTGAAACCGTCAATGAGTCAAAGAAGTAACTGTTCTAAGTTCACAATGCTGTTCTCTCAAATGAAACTCATAGCTAACATGACACTTAGAAGTTACAACAGTCCTTTGCCCTTTTAAAGGGGCAAACATTTTTAAACAATTCTTGAGAGCAATCTTTTTGATTTAGTGTTTCATGCATTTTGTTTTTTGTAATCCTTGCGTATGCCACTTATACTCTAACATGTTTCTGGAATTTTCCTATGTGGTTTTGACTTGAAATATTACATTGTATGTGTTCCGGTTTGGAACTAGTAACAGCGGCCCAAAGAGCAAACACCGGCCCATTCTATGAAGACATGACACAGATCCTGATCAAGAATAGTCTGTTTGATCAATAGCGCCAGATGTTGCGCAGCACAATGCTCCACCCGCGTAACGTTTTCCCACCAAAATGCTCAACCGGTGTGCCTGTAAATAGCAGATTGCATTAGAGCCAAAGTACATTTGTCATTTTTATATGCTTTATTTTCGCTAAGATTGATAACTAACTAAAGACATTGGAGTACTTGCAAGTAACGCCATTGTGCGCTCCACCGCGGTTGTCGGAGTTCCACCATGAATCCCTGCTGCATTCACCACTCTCCGCCATACGAAACTTTACTCGGTTCAGTATATACGAGTCATTACTAATTGGCAGGCTGTTTTGAGGACAAACTTGTTTCATACCAATATCAAGAGCAATTGCTGCATTTTGCGTCAAAATATTTAAGGACCACGGCAACCAGCGTTTGATTGCATTTTGCTATGTCTGTCATTAAATGACCTTATTCCAAGAAGACAATCAACACTAAAAATGCAAAGAAAAGTGTTAGGACAGGAAACCAAGATCATCTACAATGGGGTCCTTCCCCTATTTAGAGAGAAAATGATGTGTTAAATTTATTTATGAAAATTAGAGATGTCCACTTATAACTACTCGAAAATATATTTGTTCTTTTTGCTTTTACATCTCCAAGCTATAATATTTCTTTAACATATCATGGTATATGTTGCTGTGAGATATGGTTGAACCCAACAAAGAGAAGAATAAAATAAGCGAAATAAATATTAGAGTTTGTAGATAATAGAGCGAAATTGTTGGTTACAACACAAGTGTGTAGAATGCACTTTATTATATAGTGATTCTAAAGTAACTAATATAACCAACTAGCAACTAATTGTAACTAACTAGTAATTACCTTAATCAATATCAAACTAATTCTTACGATCCAAGTATATCTAACGGACCCTGCAACTTGGAAGTGCAGACTAATTAAACTACCTTCCAAATTTCACCTTCAACAACCGCTAACTAATTAAACTAACAATACTATTAACACAAATCTGAGTGGAGAATAATCTCAACAACGAACAGATTTAAGGTCACTAAAATAAAGATTGCACCCCAAGCAACAACAAGATAAACCATTCACCAATAGTTGCAAGGAAAGCAAATGCAACAGCGTAGGCTTGGTTGAAACTTGAATCATCAAGATTAATGGAAAGCAAATGCTTCCTTGTTCTTATTCATGATGAAAATATATAGTATTAACAGTGGCGTAGTCAGGACCCTAAGTTAGAGGGTTTAAACATTTGATACCTAAATGAGTATGTAAATGTCATATTGATATTTGGATGTATCGAAATTGCAAATACATTCATGTGTTTCCCTTTTATTAGTTTTTGTCCTTAAATTTATTTATAGATTGTCAATTTAGTACTCAAATATGTTTTTTTGTTGCTCAATTTAGTTCATAAAATCACTAACAAAAAAGCTACACTTGATAAAATGTGTCTATAATTTTGGTACATTTATGGACTTTATTGACGGTGTCACACACATTCAAGAACCAAAACAGTTTTTATGCATATGAAAGTTTCAAAATATAGATTTAACAATCCAAGGCATTTTATGTTTTGATTCAAACCTATTATCAATTTATAATATAATAATAATGAAATCTTTTACTTTTACTTAGACTTTGGACAACTAGCCTTGCGTTGTAGCACCGTCAACAACTGTTTTTTCTTAGTGAGAGAACTTGGATCCTCTCATTTAGCGAGAGAGAGTTCTTGCAAGTAAAATGAGAGATTCCTTCTCTTGCAATATATGGTGCAAGACTTAATTTTGAGGGGGTTCAAGACCAAAATATATTAGAAAATTAGGTGTAATTTGAAAAGTTGAGGAGGTTCATATGAACCCCCTGACCACAATGTGGCTCCGCCAATGAGTATTAGGTTAACATGAAGAGAATTTAACACAATTGAAATAAATTCTTTCGGGACTAAACTAATGTAATTGTGTATGAAAAGATGAAGGCTTAATTATAGTTTTGGTCCCCTATTTTAATCATTTTGCAAAATTGGTCCCCCTATATTAAAATTCGATAGTTTTGATTCTTTTACCTAAAATTTTGTCTAAAATATGGTGATATAATATGTTTAATATGGAGTTTTCAAAGGAATTTTCTTACAATTTCATCGATGTTTATATTTTTTCGTCTTCTGATCTTATACCACGACATTTAAAATCTATCGCATTACCTTTTTTTTTAGTTAAAAAATATGACAGAGGAACCAAAACTGTCAAATTTTAAAATAGGAGAACCAATTTCACAAAAGTTGATAGAGATAAAGACACCCAAAAACACCGAAGCCAAAGTCACCAAAGTGCTACTTCAAATATCCGGTTCACTTCATTGGGAGATAGTGGAGGTATATTTTGGTTGTTGTAAAAAAAAAAACTTGGAATCCTTGGCTGCATCTAAAGACAATATGATAGTGCAATCAATGATAACTTGGAACAAAGCACGTCTTGGCCACAGTGCTAATTGACTTCCATTCTAAAGAAACATATGAGTGCGGTTGATCTTCATAAGGACAAGGACCAAAGCTTCCTTCTGTATTTTGTGGCTCAAGGCACCATATTTTTGTATACAAATGCACCTAGAAGACGATGTTAATTGACTTGGTGTACATACTCACTATACTAACGGTAATACTACTAGTACTACTACTTGGATTTAAATATTAAAAATGTTACGTACTTCGATAATTGAAAACCTAAGGAACGTGTATGGTACAGTAATTTGTCATTGATTAACAGGTTTAGTGATACGGTCATGTCGTATTCTTGGAAAAATTGTCCAGCTAGCTTACTCACCTGTTGTGTTTGTTTCTAATTTTTGTCACATTTGTGTTCACACAACTATTGTCAGTGGGGAGTATCCAAGAAAGAAATACGAAACCTATCAACAATTCGCGTTCAATCTGTCCCTTGTTCTAATCTTCACCATTATTTTTTTTTAATTTAGTTTTTGCTGTGAATTGTTTTATGAAGAATGATGTTTTCAAATATTTTTAGAATTGATTCTTTCAACAAAAAAATATATTTTGAGAATGATATCTCTACGCTAGATTAATAATCCTTGAAGACCATAATGCACAAAATCCACCATTAAATCTTGATAAGTCTTTGTTGAAATTAATTAGGTTTACTCTCCGATTTCTCCTTTTTCCTCAATCTTTTTTTCCTCCTTTCTCTTGATATAATTTTCTCTCTCTTTTTTTCCTTAATGGTATAGTAGTTTTACTAATTATGCCTAAATTAAGAGTCGATTGTTATAAGCTCATCTCTCCTTGAGCATTTCTTTTACATTCAATAAAAGACATTAAAAATGCTTGACTATATTTATTTTCTAGAATAATTTTCTTAAAAATATAAGAATGTGACTTTCGATCCTAAATAGTTTTAAAAAGAGAAATGTTAAATTGTGCCCTTAAGACACAAGTTAATAAGTCAAAAGTGAAAATAATTTGTTGTAATAAATGTATTCGGATTTAATTTTTTTACTTTTAATTAATTGAATGCATAAAATTTAAGAAAATATTTCTACATTTAGATTGTTTAACATGTACTTTTAAGACATAAGTTAACATGACCCTTCTAAAAAAAGATGATTGGTTATATTTATAGTAATCTCGTGAGTCTTTATAACATGAAAGATAATGAATAGCTACACTTTTTTTTTTGAAGGAAATGAATAGCTACACATGAATCTGTGTTTAATTTATTTCATGAAATACAAACTTATTTCAAGGAACCTATATAGACAATCTTATATTATTATGTTTGTGTCCTCGTGAACTTAGCTCAATTAGTATGAATAATGTATGAAATATATAAGATCTGGGGTATAAACTTGTAGGGACTTGACACACTTTTTTTAGGAATGAACACACTTATGTAAACTTTTTAAATTTCAGTTGTATCAATTAACTTGTTTTCAAAGGTTAATGTTTTTTTTTTCAGATATACTCCCTCCGTCCCAAATTATAAGAAAAAAAAACCAATTTTCTTTGTCCCAAATTATAAGCAAAAAAGACCAACAATTATCTTTTCCAAAGGAAAATTAAATGCAAAGTGCATTCAATTTG
>Ga0099826_10000421_pt1 | contig 20107 bp, 6 predicted proteins | sample Mtrugardesep15_FD_76830 | JGI IMG/M metagenome (GOLD analysis project Ga0099826, IMG submission 76830) | Root nodule microbial communities of legume samples collected from California, USA - M. trunc garden sep15 | ecosystem: Host-associated > Plants > Roots > Nodule | place: USA: California... | reverse complement strand
CAAACAATTAACATATAAATATGCATTACCATGTAAGTAAGCCACTTATTTTGGAGTAATTGTGCATACTTGCCTGAGTTTACATAGGCTAAGTGATGTAGCTTTCTAATTCGGCACAAAATTGCAACATCTAATGTGGGGAAGTGCTGCATAGGAATCATATGAAATTTTAACTTTTATTTTGTAACGAGTTTTAGTGTTGCTAACTGTTTTAATTTTGGAGGATGGTACTATATAGAGGGTAGTGAAAATGGAGTAGAATGAAAAACTTTTGATTTTGACTCCCTAATCTAGCGCTCGATAAAAATAATGGAAAATGAAAATGAGTGAAAATAATGATTTTTCCCATGGTATGATTGAACAATAGGGAGTGTAGATATTAAAACGAACAAAATGAATTAGTAAAACCCATTGATTGGATTATGGAAAAGGGTAACAAGAAAAAACACATTAATGATTTTATTCAAACCTATCAGCAACAAAATGTATATGAACCAATCATGTCCTAGATTTTATTTTTCAGAAATCTTTGGTTAATTAGCGATAGGAAACATGGCAAAATCAAAAGGGAAAAAAAAATTAAAATTTACAAGAAATTGAAACAGGTTTGTTTAAGGTGACAAAAAGGATAAAGGTATGGGATTGATTTCGTGAATCTGAGTTTGATTCAAAAAGGATAAAGGATCTAAAATTTATTTTGCTTTAAGACTTGTGGAAAATGTTAGATAATGAGAGCTATGAAGTATGGTTGAGTTATGGAGTATGGTGTTTCTAGAAAGAGTTTTATGGAGATCTGAGTATGAGCACCGAATTTCTGATATATTATATTTTTACTACTGATAGTGTTTGTGTTAGGGGGGTGCATCCAGGAAAAACAAAAAAAATCAATATTTTGCATTAAACAAATGTTTGATTAATTTATTGTATATATTAAATTTATTGTATATATTAATAGCAGGTTACAAACCCATAGCTGCAGGTAACTTTTGAATTTGTGCATGATACACAAGTTTTACACTTGTGTAGGGTAAATGCCACCTACATAATCTATGGTTAGATGCACATTAGTACAAACAAAAATGCCCTAAAAACTATTCACAAGACTTGCTACTATAAAAACTATTCAAAAGATTATTGTCAGGTAAGACACTAGCATCCTTTCCAGAAGAACCAGCATCACTTCTCTTGGATGGTGATTGCTTTCTTTTAAAAACTCCCCATAAATAATACTTTGATTGAAATCCTGCAAAATTAGTAACTCAAAAATTTAGACTCAATTAACAAACAATGAAGTTTAAATGAAGAACTAGCATATATGTAATGTAATGTAACTCACTCTTGTATTCGCTTGGGAGCACCGTTGACGGAAAAATTAAAAGCTCAGCATTTACAACGAAAGTTCTTATGGCCAGATCATTGGAAATCATTTCATGAACTAGTTGGTCAAAATACCTCTCAGCTCTGCAAAAAGACATTGGCATTTAATTCAATACTTGTTTCAATATGAGCATTGATAGGATTGTTATAATCATATATTATTTCTACATTGTTTCTGATTTTCAAAATATATATTTCTAAAACAATAAACACATTCAATAATCGTGGACATAACTGTCAGTGTGACGTAATTTTATGTTGACGTCCATTCATTTTAAAATACAGTTACAAAAGTGGAATGTTGAGACAAAATAGTGAGTTTTTATCGGATGTTAGTATAAATCTAGTTCACACTGACAGTGCATATCCTTTGTATCAAATCAAACATGATCTCAAGTTTGTGTTAAATGTCACCTTTCATTCTGAGGAAAGAAATAAAGGGCAATGCTCAGATTATTTGTTCCAAATTTCCTGAAACTCTTTGGCCACACAGCTGATCTTTGAAGCAATTCTGCATATAGCACATCAGGGATATGTCTTGCCTCTTCAAGAACTTTAGGGCATGCTAATGTGGACAAATGTCCCATTAGTCTTGTGATTTTATCTACGCTTTTGTGGTAAACCTTCAAACTTCCCCTATTGGACAGAAAATTCAATTTTAGACAATGCTTCCGCTGTAGCAGCTACCAAAAAATTCATTAAAAAAGACGGTAAGCAAAGTCACAGAAAAACAAATTGTTTACCTCCAGATTGGATCAGCAATAGGCTGTGGATGAACATCAGTCACACATTCCTCCTCACTAGAATCAACTTCACTTTCTGAATCGGAAGAATCTGAAGTGTCTTGATCCAAATAATATGTGTCTATTACCTCTTCTTCGCAATCCTCACAATACCAAATAACCTCATCTGTAAAAATCACAGGCCCGTCTAAACAATACCTGAAAAGGGAAAGTTGAAATTTATAAGGTGAAATGGCATTTAAGAATATGAAAATACAACTTTATAAAATGTAAAATCTGCATGTGTAAAAAAATATGATGGAAAAATTAAATAGCATTCTAAAATCTGTGTTTCTGATGCAGAAATGGAACAGAATAGGGATTTTTTAAAAAGATATTTGATACTTCGCTGATACGATGGCTCAATGGCATATCAAGTACAATGCGCGACCACATGAGTTGTTCACCAACTCAAAAAATATTAAAAAATAGAACGGGGGTGTTCACACAGTGATTTTCTTTTAGAGAATAGATGCATTTGCTACTTGAGTGTGATGATGAAAACAATAAAATCTTATTTCTGCTTTATCTAACAAATTAGGACGGGAAAGAAACAAAACAGGATCAGGGTGAGTATTGAAGCAAAACAATGTGCGTCGTTTCAATATTCTTCGGAGTCATAATTCAATGATTAAAATCTGCCACGAGTACATGCAACAAAGTAGATGGAAAGAGTAAGTAACAAGTACCTATGCAGAGCACATTCTTCACATTTGTTACAATATACCAACGTCTCTTCAAAGCCTACATCACCACACGTAAGACAAACAGGTATCTGCAACAAGTTGGCAAAATTTTAACGCAATGATTCATAAAAGGTAGATAACAACAAAATAAAGTACAGTATCATTTGATACTTCCGTTGGAAATCAGAACTACCTGCGGCAATTTAGTTGAACCTGACTCAGTTTCAAAAACATCCATCTCAACTTCAGATTGGGAGCTTTCATCTTCATCTTCAGTTTCGGTTTCATCACTAGCCTCTGAAACATTATCAATCTCCATTGAGACTGATGGTAGCAGTGGAATACTTATCTCCTCAGAAAGATGTTGGCGCTCATAACATACTACGGCTTCCGATACTTGAGGTTCAGTTTCAGTATGTAGACCATGTTCAGTTACGGGTTCAAAACTCGACAATGATGGATCTGGAGGTGCGGATGCAAGTGGTTCTATAATTATTTCGATTGCTGTAGAATCATAATTCACAAGTTCGGTTTGGTTGTCATTTATAGAACCAGCAGGGCCGTGCAACTCCATTGAGATTGAATGCTGCTGATCATTTGAATCAAAAACATGATTCTGAATCTCATTATGAACTTTGCTTTCAGACATTTCTGTCTGTGTAACAGCAACAGGTGTGGATACCTCGGAACCAATAGGAGACTGTGGTGGTGATTCTGACTCAGGTATTTCAACTAGACAGTTGACAAAATTTGACAGAGCATTGACCCCAGGTTCTGATGATTTCACGGGCTTTTTTTTCCCATTATTGATCTTCATGCACTTACCATTTGTTGCTCCTTCAATCTTGCGCTTGGAACCATGATCCTTTGCATTTGTGTTATCACTGACTTTTTCAGCTGGAACTTTCTTCTTGGAACTAGGACCTTCATTTTTCAAATTTGCTACCTTGAAACCACTAACTTTTGCATGATTCCTTTTAGCACTTCTACGTTTATTTCTTAGCTCACGTAGTTCTTTCTTTCGTAGCTCACGTAGTTCTGATAAGTTTCTTTGATGTCTCTTTCCATTATTATGTTGTGCCAAACACTTGTGACCAATCATACAATCACAAATCTTACAGTGTACATGCAGTGGTAAGCACTTCTTATCAGCATAGTCTTCAGGTGCTTTCTGTGGTAACTGACTCTCATCAGCATAGTCTTCCAGCATTTGCTCTGGAAAGGGGCACTTACTATTAGCAAATTCTTCTGCATTTTGAGGTGGTACGGGACTTTTATCAGCAAAACTTTCTCGCGTTTGTTGTGGCAAGCACATTTTATCAACACAGTCTTCCGGCGTATGATGTCGCAAGTGTTTGTTATCAGCATAAGGTGTCGGCATTTGATGTGGTAAGGTCCTGTTATCAGCATAGAGTGCCAGCATTTGATGTGCCAAGGGCCTGTTGTCAGCATAGGGTGCTGGTGTTTGATGTGTCAAGTACTTGTTATCAGCATGGTGTGCCGGCGCTAGAAGTGGTAAGCACCTGTTATCAGCATAGTGCACCGGTATTTGATGTGGCAGCTGCCTGCTATCAGCATATGGCGCCGGCTGTTGATGTGGTAATTGCCTGTTATCGGCATGATGTGCTAGCGGTTGAGGTGGCACCTGCCTATCAACATATGGCACCATCGGTTGATGTGGTAATTGTGTGTTATCACAATATTGTGCCTGCATTTGATGGAGCAATTGTCTGTTATCAACATATGGCGCCTGCGGTTGATGCGGTAACTGCCTGTTATCGGCATGTTGTACTGGCGGTTGAGGTGCTAACTGTCTGTTATCAACATATGGCGCCTGCGGTTGATGTGGTAACTGCATGTTATCAGCATATTGTGCTGGCATTTGAGGTACCGGCAATTGATGTGGTAACTGCCTGTTATCAGCATATTGTGCCGACATTTGATGTGGTAGCTGCCTGTTATCAACATATTGCTCCCGCACTTGATGTGGTAACGGCCTGCTATCAACATATGGCGTCGGCGTTGGTTGTGGTAACTGTCTATTATCAACGTATGGCATCAGCATTTGATGTAGTAACTGTATGTTATCAACACACGGCGTCGGTGTTTGATGCACTAACTGCCTGTTATCAACACACGGTGTCGGCATTTGATGTGCTAACTGCATGTTAGCCGCATATTGCGTCGGTGTTTGTTGGTAATTGTAGTTAAACTGTCCCTGACTGAAATCATTGAATGACCTATCATTCCAACCACCTCTATAATTGTTTTGAAAATTACCATTCTGCAAATAAGCATTCAAACATGAAGCAATGAGTTAGATATAAAAGCAATCATGTCTTTCACCTAACAACATAAGTGATTGAAACAAGTGATTTATGACACAGTGCATAGATAGCTATCATGGCAATATTCAAAAAAACTACCTTGATTTTCTTACAATAAGGTTCAAATACTATACTATCGGAATAATTCTACGATTCTGAAACAAACTAAATCACTCAAACCACATTTAACTTAACTTCTAAACTAGTACCAATTTTGAAAAGCATTCAAATTCAACTACAATGCTGCAAAGTCATCATTACGAGCATATTCATATCATGCACTTTGCCGAGTTGAACTATAACCAACAACCTGCCATATTTTTTTTCTTTTAGAGTTGAATAAAGAGTGAAGAAAAAGAATGGCTACTTCTAAAAGTACCAACAACAACAACTATAACATGTCCTAACCACTTTGCAATAAACTTGAATCATTCAACAAGCAACATTCATATCATGCACTCCAAACCCCCTGGCAGCATTATGATTTACAGGTCTATTAAAAATTCTAAAATTTCGTCCAAATCAAAATCTCTAATCTAAAATTTTATCCAAATCAATGTCCTTAATTCATTGAGAATTTAAGGATTACACAAATCAGAAATAACAATGCTAACTCTATGAATACATCCAAATCAATGTCCTTAGTTTTGAATAAAAACAGATTCAAAAAACAAAAGATCTCAAGACCAAACAAGAAATTTTCACTACTTAAAACCCCTTTCCAAAACCCTAAACCTTAATCATTCGTGTATTATTATTTACCCTAATTCAGAAAGAATTCAAATTCAACCTTGATCCTTAACAAAAGTGACACTACAATCTACAAATTCCTTACAAAACAAATAAAAAAAATCTCAAAACCAAACAAATAAGTTCATCATGCATACATTATTTCCCCTAATTCAAAACTAATTTATTCATATTCAACTTTTTCCCATAAGCCAAATTCACTCTAAAATACAAAAGGGTCATTCATATTAAAAAAACAGAAAAACTACAATCTATGAACTCACTTTGAGATGCATAAACTCAAATTCAACACCACAACAATAAAAAAACCTTATCCAGAACAAATTCAGTCACATTCAACCTTTTCTCAAAACCCCAATTTCAAAAAAAACAAAAAAAAAACAACTTTTTAACAAAATTCACCCAAAACAAAAAAAAGGGTCAATGAAAAAAACAAGATTCTTAATGTTCATCGTACAATCATCAACAAAAGGAAAAAATCAGTATTCTTAAAATTCATTATACCATCATTGGAATAAGCATAATTCTAAAAATCATCTATAAATTCACATCGACAATTCTACAAACAAAAAAACAAAATTCTTAAAATTCATTGTAATATCATAAACTCAAATTCATCTCAAACAAAAAAAATGGTAAACAATTATTTTCATTATAAAAAAAAAAAACTAACCATTGTGTTTGTTGGATTGAGAGTTTATCAGATGAGAAAATCGAATAATTGTGGTTGATAATTGATATAGCTATGAATCAGCGAAGATGGTGTTGAGAATGTAGAGAGAGAAAGTGATTGGAGAGAGAGAGAGAGAGAGATGATGTGTTACATGCGACAGTGTTTTAAAGTACGGAAATAGATGCAGTCACGAACGAAAGTGTTTTAAAGTACATTAACTAGGGTTTTGGTAAATATTATGTAACCAAATCTTTGTCACATTATTTTTGGAAAATATATTTTATGTACATTGATATTTTTAACAAAAATAAAAACAAAATTTGTCATTGATCTTTTTTGTTGTTTTTTTTTTCGAAGTTGTCATATATTATGCATTGTCCTCTTAAGTGAGCTAAGCTCACGACAATTATCATTGATCCTGTTTGAATTGACTTATTTTTTAACTCAAAACAACTTATGCAAATAAATAAGTTTTTATATAGGCTAAATTATATCAGGGGTCCTTTAAGATTGAGGTTTGTATTAGATTGATCATTTAAGTTATTTTTGTCATACATAAATCCTTTAAGTTTGTAAACTTTTTCAATTTAGTCCTTCTACCACATCATTGTTTGATTAATAGAAGGACTAAATCGAAAAAGTTTACAAACTTAAAGGATTTATGTGTGACCAAAATAACTTAAATGATCAATCTGTTATAAATCTCAAACTTAAATGACTTATGTGTGATCAAAATAACTTAAATGATCAATCTGTTACAAACCTCAAACTTAAATGACCCTAGGTGTAATTATATTATTCATAAGTTTGTCATAGTCGTTTATGAAAAAACTGCTTATCAAGATATGCTTTTCGTTAATGAGAGACTTATGAATTAACGTAAAAGCTTGTTTATTTGCATAAGCTATTTTTCATAAGATAAAAAATAGGCTTAATACATCCCCCGGTCTCTTAACTTAATTTATTTTCTCAGTTTGATACATTAACTATTAATTGTCTCAATTTGGTCTCATAACTCTTCTGCCGTTATTATTTTGGTCATCTCTGTTAGTTTTTAACCTTAAATTTCTAAGGTGAACCAACTTTTTAGGTAGTCCACCATAGACTTTATTGAATCTTTTAATTTTAATGGTTTGATCTCTTTTTTTAAAATAGAGACCGTTGGATCTATTGTAGCTTATAATAAAGCACAAACACCTAATTTTTTTCTTATTTCTTCTTCTTCTTTCTTCATCTCCTTCATCATCACATTCATACTCCTTAGTCAATCTTCATATAACCTAGAAATAAAATCAAAAAATAAAATAAAATTATCTTCATCAAAATCAAATCATTTTCATCAACAACACATAATATCAAAATCAAATCATTTTCATCAACAACACATAATATCATCATCAAAATCAAACCCAGAAAATCAAACAACAACAACCCTTCAAACCCATAAATCAAACTTTTTCAAAGTCGTAAAAAATCAACTCTTTTAATCTTCATCTTCAAAATAAATTCAAAGAAAACCAAAAAAAGAAAAACTCAAAAACACACAATATAATAAACTGCAATTTTTTTTTTTAATTTCTCTCCACCATCTTCATCATATTCATCCGCAAATTTCTCTCCACCCAAACTTTCAAACTTCATAGGTAAATGTTCATCACTTCTTTCTAGGGGTGTGCATGGTTTAAAACCAAACCAAACCTGAACCGAATATATGGTTTGGTTTAGTATCTGAACCCATTTCACAAAAAATTGGTTATTTTGTGAAACCAGCTCAGGTTTGGGTTAGAATTGGTTTCAAACCGGTTCAAATCCGTTTTTCACAAACGTTTGTTCCGAAGTCACAATCTAATGAATCGCCGAGTCAACTCGTTTATGAGAAATGGAAACAACACAAACTCGAATACCATTTGTACCCATCGCTTCTACCGTTTGGTCGCCGCCGTTCTCCGCCACATAAACGATATTCACCGTAACAACAATTTTGAAATCCACCACAGAAACCTTTCTCTTTACGTGTTCCTCAAATGCTTCTTCCAAAATTGTGAGATTCACAAAACTAACCTTGAAACACACAAAGTTTATGATTTGGGATTAAAGGTGCTTATGGAAATCGATTGGCGATTTGGGGGTTTGTAAAACCTATTGCGAAGTTGACGGCGAAGTTGGAGATGATGGCCATGGGGTTTCTGATAAGCGATTCTCATAAGCATTTGTTCAATTAAAAAGAAACGATTCTCATAAGCAATTTTTCAGATTTTGTGTTATGTTGTGGATTGTGTTCACACTAATAGCTTTTCTTAGAAGGAGAATTGAAAAACAATTTTCCAGAAGATAAAGGAGAAGTGAGAAGTGAGCTACGTTCTGGTGATGGAATAAGCTATTTCTGCAATCCAGATTAAACCGGTTCTAAACCGGTTTTTCATTATTATATTAAATGGGTTGGGGTTGGATTTTTCATAAACTGGGCTGGACTTTACAAAATGGAATGGTTTGGTTATTGATTTGGTTGTGGTTAACCAAATTATTTGCACACCCCTACTTCTTTCCAAAATCCCTAACCCAGTAACCCTTATCTTTAAGCTATATTTCTTCTTCTTCTTCCTAAGTACAATTTCTTCATGAAAAAATTGGCACAGATCAGAGCTCATCTTAACAAAAAAGCAAGTGAAGAATTCAGTGGAAGCATCAAAGCATTTGAAATCATCAAAAGAAAACTCAGATTTCTCTCTTTCTTTTTCCGGCAGCTTCTCTCTCATCGCGGTGGCCTTCCGAGTTTTGGGTGATGAACAGAGAAGATAACGGAAGGGGAACAGAGAAAATAGAATGATGAACTCGAATTTTGGGTTTATGGAGAAATTCGGATTATGGGTTTTGAATTTTTGGATCAAGATGTTGTTTTCTAACTACTGATTTGTTGTGATTTTGTGATTTTTATGGATTTGTAATTTATGGATTTTGATTTGTTTTGGTTGCATAGATTTGATGATAAAATTATGAATGTGAGGAAGATGAAGGAGAAAGAGTGTTCTTGGAACACGGTAGAGAAGAAGAAGGGGTATGGGTTTTCCAGTGTTGGTGGTTCAGCGTTGTACACAGTAGACCTGCAATCAAACGGTTGAAATTATATCAAAAATATTAAACATTAAAATACTAGCGGAGAGGATTAAAATAAAAAACGGCAGAAGAGTTATGAGACTAAATTGAGACACTTAATAATTAAGGGATCAAACTGAAAAAATAAATTAAATTAAGGGACCGAGGGATGTATTAAGCCTAAAAAATAAGCCAATCTAAATGGGCAGTATAAAAATATTAGAGATTATTTTGGATTTTATTTTCGTCGTATGCTAAATTTGATTGTGAGAAAATTGTAAAAGATCAAATTCGGTCTTTAATTTTTTTTATAATAATCTTTTTGTATTTGGATGAAGTGTCAATCATCACCTCAAATGAAACTCACACCTAAAAAAAAGTCTAATAAATTATACAACACAATTAATCAATATGTTTCATCGACAAAAATAACTTGAAAGTGGATATGTTGGAAAATTCCGAAAAGGAAAAATTAGGTTAAAAATAATTTTAAGACCATATCCTTGATTTTATTTAAATCCAATTTAAATAAAATATAGAGTTTAATTGTGATGGGTCGACAGTCCAAAATTGTTTTATACAAACAATCAATCAAAACATTTTAAATTGTTATGTTTGACCCACGTTAATTAAAAACATAAATTTTTAATACCTTATTATCATCAAAACTTAAAGACATTGTTTAAAACTCATTTTGTTCCAACAAAATTTTCTAAAATCTCACACTTCATTTGTGCTTGTGAGAGATTGGTCCCCTCATTAATTACTCGTTTACCTTTATACAATGTAATTTAAATTATAAAAAAATATTAATATAGCAAAATATAAATTTTAAAATTAAAAAATAGAATATCTCCTCCAATTGTAATGAACAATTATTCATTATTGAAAGAGATAATATTATAATTATTTTTTTTTCTATATTTATATTATATGGGTGAGCGGTAAAGGATTGATGTTTCATGGGGTGCCGACCTAGTCGGATTATCCTGCTCTTTAAATTCAATAAAGCTATTAAAACTCTTCGAAAAATTAATTTCTACATTTCATTCTTTGATAATGATTACAATTTACAATTCTCAATCAATAATTTATATCATTGATATTCTAACAACCCATTCAACAAGATTCATCATGATGGAATTTTCTAAATCCTTCAAAAAAAAACATGACTCATCACCTAATATACTTTGGTCTATTCATTATATCTTCTCTAAATCCTTCTATTCCGTCTATCTTAATTCATTATATCAACCTCTAAAAAAATTATATTACACCTCCAAAGTTTCATATTGTTTATTCATTCATTCACAGTGATTTGGAAATTTTCAAGCAAGGAGCCTTAAAAGTTTATTTTCTGATAGGTAAGCACACAAGTTTATATTTGACAAACTAGTGTCACAAAATCAATGAAAATACACCAAATAGTTTTCAAAATGATAAAATCCGGATTCCAATCCTTATACATAATAAGAAGGAAATATTATTGAAATTTCCAGAAAAATAGTAGATAAACAGACTTAAATTTAGAATATTTAAAATAGTTGAAAATTAGTTGGATGCTAGCTCGTTCACTTTGTCGTGTAATCACTGCCATTTTTACACATACATATAAAAAAAATCTGATCGTGTGTATATGTATGTATTACACATGAATGAAAGACAAGTGAGTAAAAGTTGTGCCGTTAAACTTTTTTTATGATAAATTCAATTCTCGTAAACACAATATTCATAAACCTAAAACGCCATTACATCAAATTTATATTAATTTTAAGAATTTACTTCCATCACCTAATTAAGTAGTGTTCATAAAATCAAATCAAATTTATACTAACCACCTAATTAAGTAGTGATGTATGCTTGGAATCTTGAAAAGTGTTGCATTTAAGGTCTTATATTTGAATCCTTTATATGCCAGATTTTATGAACTAGTCTATGCAAAAAACTCTAGTAAACTGGTGGAATTGGTTTTTTCATATTAGTCCATAGAATTTGATTTAAGGAGAAGAATTTGATTTACATAGAGTATTTAGCTGATTAATAGTTTGTATTAAAATTTAGAGATTGAAAATTTAAAAAAAAATACATAAACTTTGATTTAATATACACACTATAATTAAGTTGGCCAGATTACTCCTAGAAGAGTTACAAATGTACTGGTTAGAAGCAACATCTCACGTTATTGTCAAAACAAAAAAAAATTGGTTATGAATTAAAAAATTCTTTCTAGATAAACTTGTTATGAAATCATTTCGCAAACATTCTTCTAGCATGAAGTGAGTGATACGCAGTATGTAAAGAAGAAAGAGACACTTACCAAGTGAAATAAGTTGTAAATGACAAAACTAACTCTTGTCTTGAGACATAATTGCAAAAGAACCCAAGACACCCTCATTTCCTCTATAAATACTCCCTCATTCCTCCCATTTTTTGTACTGAACACTTAAGCTTTGTTGGGGAGTTTGGAGCGGAGGGGATGGAAAGACTTTGGAGGGTTGGATGTACGGAGGAAAATGGTAAAATCTTTCGAATATTTTGTGTGAGTAATTTTTTAGAGAATAATAAATTAATACTTATGATTAATATATTTTTAATTTGAAGAATATTATAACTACATAGATTAAATTTAAAGAATTCATATAAACCCTCCAAAATTTCTCAAAACCTTCTTCCAATACAATTTTTAAGTTCCCCTAAATGAAGATGATTTTGTATTAGGAAGAAACGTGAACACCTAAAGTTTTCCCCTCTTAATATCATCTATTTCTTCCACTTGATCCTTCCTTTTTTTCCAAACCCCTCTCCTCCCTTCTCCTCCAAACTCGCAAACAACACTTAGTAAAATTTTAGAGAGTTTGTAGTGAGTTTTCCTCCTTCCTCTACATTTCTTTCATCCATATACTTTCTTTGTAAGTAATTATATTGTAGTTGTCTTTCAATTTGTTATTTTATTTCAAGTATTTTACTATAAGTTGTTTATGATACAAGCAATTAAGTTTAAGTTACTTATGATTCAAGCATTTAAATTCAAATTATTTTTTATTAAAGCATCTTTCCCCTAAAGAGAGGCCTGATAGTAAGAGTTTTAGGAGTATGTTATACAAAATCAAGAGATCCTAGTTAATTTGATAGGTAAACCATTAAAATTTTAAATTTTTCAAGTCTTGAAATGGCTATCTTTTTTCATACCAGTGTTGATCTGCATTTTAACTGAAGCTGAAATGATAATTGATTTTTCAGAAATTGTTCATCTATTTTAAAAGATAATATCTGGTAATGCTGAAACTTGACATGATAATTTTGTAAACCAACTAGTTCCAAAACCATTCAAGAATTTTGTAAACATATTATTGTTTCTTCATTTAACAAACGATAATATATAATTGACCTGCAAATCGAATACATGTAGATTTTGTTTTACTTGTGGATTATAACTACAACTTATCACAATTTTGAAGTGTATGTAAAGACTATGTGCTCAACCACCAATCTTCATAGCTTTAACTTCTCTATTAACTTCATTGATAGTCTCATTCCACGTGAATTTGAGAAAGTAATGAACTCTCTCAGAAAAGATATGCTTCAATGATAAAAACCTACAAGGAGATATTCCAACTTTCTTCACTATGTGAGTTAGTTGATCATGGGATAATTCCATAACTTCAAATATGTGTCCATTGCGCCATGAAGAATTTTGAATAAATCTAGAAAATTCTCCAGTTAAGTTGTTATTTGAAAGGTATAATTCCTGCAACGTGCACATATTCTGAAAGAAAGTTGGAATATCTCCTTTGTCTGTTTTTATCCTTGTAGATAATCTTTTGAAGAGAATTCATTACCTTCCCAAATTCATGTGGAATAGGAATATCAATCAAGTTACAATAGAGGTCAAGGCTATGAAGATAGGTGGTGGAGACAGGGTCAGTGAAATATACTTGTTGATTTGAATAGAATGTTTGGTAATTAAAAGATGAGGTCAAGCTATCAGTGTAACAAGCAAGCTCCCTGCAGAACCACAACCGAGCACAAGAACCACCAAAACCCGATACTACAACACCAGTAACAAGAAAACCAAACCAAAAGACTTAAACCTTTCCGACAGAAAAAGGCAAAAACCAGCAGAAACCAGCCCTGGACACAAATAACACCACCATCGGCGTTCCCAAGTTATTATATATTGAGTGATTGACACATTGAACATTCCACTTCTTCTCAGTTTCTCTACCAAGACATGACATAGATCCACTCTATAAAATGTAGGGAAATATGCAAGGATGATACAAGCTTTTATAAATTTCAATTCCGACAATGATTTAGTGTTGTTCTCATCCCAAAAATAAAACTAATTTCAAGTCCTGAAAAACATAAAATAAAATAAAAAGACTAAGCAACTTTTCTACCAGCCAAAACTGTGCCCCTATCACCATTCTTACTCGATCAATCAAAAACCATAATCCGATTAAAAAGAGTGGTAACCCATCCAAGTCATTATTCCTAACATTAAACTTGTAATCTAGCTTCTACTACCATTCCCACTTAGGAGGCCTTCCAGAGACACAACTACTTAAAATACAATATACTACAACATAGTATATGGTAACTATATAAATATTTCTACAAACTCGCAAGGTATAAACAATATATCACTCAAGATCTCAAAGTGTGCTCCTCTCAAGATTTTGGTGCTAACAATTTCTGAATTGGACCGGTCCATATAGGGCTTTGCTCTAGACTTCAATTGAGATTGAGATTGTTCGTCCGAATTAGTCAATCCTTGGACCGGATATCAAGTTTCAAAATAAAAAATAGAAACATCCATCTATATTCTAAAATAAAAATCTCTAGTAACAGATTGTCAATCATTATTGAAAAGAAACCAGGATTCATAAGGTACCGAAATCAAGAACCACAAAGGCTACCTAAATATTAAAGTTGTTCATAGTTCAGCTACAATATAAATTGCTGCAGCCTCAAGGAGAGGCCATTTGAGATATAAACGAAGATTTTTCCCACAAACCTTCATAAACTTCAGCACAAGCCATTAGCTATACATCCTTTTATTTTTTGTTTTTTTCAAAGGTATCAATATATCAATGCAAACACAATTGGCATTAATTTGCAAACACAATTGGCTGAGACAAGCTACCAACAAGCATCTAATCTAATGCATTAATTTTTGAAATGTCAATGAAATATCCATCTATAGAGAAATAAATAAACATGGTTCAACCTAAACAATTATTAGAAACTGATTTCTAGACTTATTATGGTTATTAACTAAAGACTAAACTTCAACACAAACCTTGCATCATTTTTTTGGGTATCAGGCTAAGCATGTTACATTTCAAACTCAAAAAAAAGATCACAAAAAAGGAAAAGGATGTTTCAATATTTTAGATGTTTGAACATCCATGCAAAAAGCAATACATATGTACAAATAGATTAACATGGTGGCAACCATGTGGTAACCAAGCCTAAACTTCAGCATATACCCTGCATCAATTTCCTTTTGAGATATCAATATTTCGATGCAAGCACAAAAATACAAGAGGATCACAAGAAAAGGAGGGACCTCATTTCACTACAATAAGGATAAACACATATTCATTTAATCACATGTTCGCCCTGCCCAACCTTAATCACATTTCTTGTATTTCAATTTTGCAAAATCAATCTTAAACAAAGTCAAAATACAGATTGTCAGATCAAGATTGGATGCTCCATATCTGCATCAACAAGAATGTGTGAATGCCAGCAATTCATTTCACAAAGGGAAAGGTGATTTCAGCTTAGGTGTAGCACTCTAGTTATATTGATATAATCATGTTATGATGCACCAATATAACCAAGATTTCCAAAGAAAAATCAAACAACTTAATTCCTCATAAAAATTAAACAAGATAGAATCAAATATAATGCCACAAATTTAGAACTGCAGTTTGCGATTCATGCAGTCACAAACTATCTAAAATCAACACAATTCATGTCAGATCAAATGATTCATTATATCATAAACTATACAAAATCAATATTCAACCGATAAAACTTCATCAATAGTCAAAATCGCAATGAAAACGAATCTATTACCCAAACTCAACTACTACGAGAAACAACCACATCCTCCAATTCCTTTCTCTTAACATACTCATTCAAAATAGCAATCTTAGCAGTTTCAAAAGCAAAATAACCCATAGCAGAAAAATGATCACTATGAAGAACCCTAGGACTCATTCCTTTGTCAATCCAACGAACCCTTCTTCCTTCAAAATCTCCCTAACTGTATCCTTAACCCCTCCGTACAAAGAAAAATAGCATTTATATGATAGAAAATCTTATAAAATAAAGTACCTAAACTCCTCATGAAAATTAAGCAAACTGATAACTTAATTCCATTGATGCCTAAAAAATTCAGTGCTTTATAGATTACTGCATCAACAAACTTATACTTAATTCAATTGATCCCTAGAATATGGCTTCTTTTGTGTATATTTCTTGCAAAACTCAGAAAAATATGTTGCATTATAAAATGTGAAATTGTTTAGTCTATCCAAATTAGGGGGAAAGAATTGAGGAACAAATTGAAGTTGTCCAATCATGAAATGAAATGCGGTTTTGTGGAGATGAATTTTTGTGAATCAAACAGTAAATCTGCAAGCAGAAGCAACGGTGTATATCACCATGGACATTATGAACCATTTGAACATAGATATTCCACAAATGGTTCCTACTCAAAAGAAAACTACAAACTGATGGATGTAAACTGCTTGTATATCAACATTGCAAAATCAGTCAAAACACCAAGTTAGAAACAACATGAATGTGCAACTGCAAGCAATTCAATGTAAAAAGAGAGAGGTGATTTCAGCTCAGATATAGCACTCTAGTGGCACATTTGCCATAATATACACTCATATTATGATGCACCAATATAACTGAAATTTCCAAAGTAAAATCCACTTATACGATTAAAAAGCGATACAAAAATCAAGTAACTTAATTCCTCATAACAGTTAAGGAAGATAGAACAAAATACAAAGCCACAAACTCGGAACTACAATCAGGAATCCATACGGCCACAAAGTATCTAAAATCAACACCATTCATGTAAAATTAAACAATTCATATCATAAACTACACAACAATTTTCAACCTATAAAATTTCATCAATGGACAAGGTTACAACAAATGAATCCATTTCCCAAACTCTAGAAACAACCACATCATATATATAATATAAACTTGCAATCAACAATCCATACCAAATTCAATAACATTATATCAGACCAAAAAGGTTCATTATATCATAAACTACACAAATCAATATTCAAACTATAGAATTTCATCAACGGTCAAAACCTGCGTAGCACCAATACCTCAGATTGAAGGCATGTCCGGTGTTATTGACATGGTTACATTCAATTATTCCATTTTCTCATATTACTCAGTGTCGTGTCTGGTTTCCAAGTCTGATTTCTGTCTATTAAGACATGCTTACGTTCAATTATTTCATTTCCTCATACTATTCAGTGTTGCGTCCAGTGTCTAAGTCAGAGCTTCATAGATCAAAATCGCAACGAAAACAAATCCATTTCCCAAACTCAACTACTACTAGAAACAACAACATCCACATCCTCCAATTGCTTCCTCTTAACATACTCATTCAAAATAGCAACCCTAGCAGTTTCAAACGCAAAATAACCCAAAGCCGAAAAACAAGCACTATGAAGAACCCTAGGACCCATTCCTCTAGTCAAACCAACCCAACCTTCTTCCTTCAAAATCTCCCTCACCGTATCCTTAACCCCACCATACATAACCTCCGCAACCTTCCCAACCGCCTCATTCCTCGCCTGCGTCATCAGCCTCGTCTTCACAACATCCAACGGCGTAGTTATGGAAGCCGATATCGCCCCCGCCAACGCCCCACAAATCACACTCTGCACCGGCTCCAAACAATCCTTGTTTGTATGCTTCATAAACGCTAACTTCAAATACTCAAACGACGAATAACTTATAACCCCAGCAGGCAAATTCCTCAACAATGTAGCTGAGTACCCTCTATACAAACCCAAAACACCTTCATTCTGCAAAATCTTAATCAAAACTTCGTACGATCTACCTTTCGCACCCGTCTGCATCCTCTGCGTAATCAATTCCTTCGGAACCATAATCGCAGACGACAAAACATTCCCCAACGCCCCCGAAACCGGAGGAATCAAAAACTTTGGACAATTCCTTTTCGACAAAAAAGACTTACCAAACTCACAGCTACCAAAGTAAACAGCCGAGGAAGCCGTAGAACCGACAACAACGGCTGAAAAGCCGCTGTAGAAGCCGAGAATGCCGTTGTTGGTGAAGGTTTTGGAAATGGCGTCAAGGGTATTTTTGTAAATTTGTGAAGCGCCCTTGGTTTGCATTTTGGTTTTGATTGTGTCGAGAGGATGGAGACAGGCGTAGGTGAATGCTCCGGCGATTCCGCCGGCACCTGCGCCGATGAATGCGCGTTCGAAGACGGTTAGGGTTTTGAAAAGGGGTTTGGTTGGACCGGGGTTGAACCGGGTTGAGTCGGAGATTGAAGCGAAGGGGTTTGGGTTAGTGAGAGTGAGAGTGATGCCATTGAGATTGAATGAGAGATGGTTTGGTTTTGGAGATTGAAGAGTAAGAGAGGATGAGATGTTAGACTCCTCCATGGATGAAGACATAACGATGTGTGAGTGGTTGAATCAAACAACATCATCCTCCTTCAAAAAAAAAATACATTTAAATGTGTTGACACAGAAAAATACAAAATTAATAACAATAATTTTTTTTTACAAACTAAAATGAAACTCAAACGAAAAGTGACTCATTCCGCACAATATCTATTAAAAGTGATGAATCACACAATATTTGTTACATTGTCATGACCCCGAACAAGAGGGTGTTGCCACCAAAAGAAAATAACAAAATTACATACAAAGGATTGAGTGTCTCCACCAATCATGAAAGCCAAATGCAATAGGAACGTGATTCGAAGTAGAAGCAAGTCAAATAACCTTAAAATAAATATGTGAAGATCACGGCATACCCGCCAAATTAATAAACTGAATAAAGTGATCACTAATCAACTTTTTTTTTTGAGCAAATCACTAATCAACCTGGATAAACAAAAGAAATGTCAAGCCAATGAAAAATTACCTCACCCACCAACACACAAGTTTAACATTAATTTATAGTTTAAATTAAGGCGTGTCAGATAGAAATAAATATTGTTTTATGTGAGAATTTGAATATTGATTTGTTAGATTGTGAGATTGTGAAAGTCTAATTCTTAACTCAACCTTTTAAATGTAAAATTACTTTCTTTCTTTTTTTACAATAGTGTAAAATTACTTAGAGTCTCTTGACTTAATTTCATCTTATAGTTTGATTCTTTGACTATTTTTCATTGCATTGGATTAGACTAATTATCAGTAAATAATGAATCAAGATAAATATATTGTGTCATTTCTTTGTTCTCTTGCTCTTTTTATTTACATAGCTGTGTTTAAATTCACCTCTTGTTAAATGAGTAAATAGTCAATTACCCTCTTGAAATTGTAAGTTTCGTTAATTACCCTCTTGAAATTAACAAAACTTCAATTACCCTCCTGAAATTGCACAACGTTAATCAATTTATCTCCTCTGTCAAATTATTCTTTTAGTTAACATGATGTTTTGCGAATACCCCCCTGAAGATTTGCACTTATGTGCAAAATGCCCCCCAAACTTGAAAATTTATATTATTTTTTTCTTATATTTGACTCAAAAGATATTAAAGTCAAACAATTAACAATTAACTTTAATAATTTACAGTAGTGATCGAGGGAATGAGGAATTTGGATACAAATCATTTTACATGTGATTGCAACATTGAAGAAAATAATTGTGGCATTGAAAGCAGAATGTTAAGAGCTCAATTTCGATTTGGGTTCGCAATTTCTGCCACTTTTCTTGTAAGGGTGAAAATGATCTGAAAATGAAGGATGGTGCTTTACTTATAGCTTTGTTCGTTGTAATATCTACATTCCCTATTGTTCAATCATACCAAGGGGAAAATCATTATTTTCACTCATTTCCATTTTCCATTATTTTTATCAAGCGCTAGATTAAGGAGTCAAAATCAAAAGTTTTCCATTATACTCCATTTTCACTACCCTCTATATAGTATCATCCTCCAAAATTAAAATAGTTAGCAACACTAAAACTCATTACAAAATGATGAAAGTTAAAATTTCATATGATTCCTATGCAGCACTTCCCCACATGAGCTGTTGTAATTTTGTGCCGAATTAGAAAGCTACATCACTTAGCCTATGTAAACTCAGGCAAGTATGCACAATTACTCCAAAATAAGTGGCTTACTTACATGGTAATGCATATTTATATGTTAATTGTTTG
>Ga0099826_10000419_pt1 | contig 20136 bp, 7 predicted proteins | sample Mtrugardesep15_FD_76830 | JGI IMG/M metagenome (GOLD analysis project Ga0099826, IMG submission 76830) | Root nodule microbial communities of legume samples collected from California, USA - M. trunc garden sep15 | ecosystem: Host-associated > Plants > Roots > Nodule | place: USA: California... | reverse complement strand
CTAAATTTTGTCACACAAATGAGTCCTATCCAGTAGAATGAATTTTCTCAGTATGAAAATAAGTTCATTTATGCCATCATCATGCCTTTTTTTTTTTGGTTTTGGTGGTCATCTATTTGGTAAATAGTAGATTTTTCTCTCCCTCAACTCCAATCTCAATTAGATTAGAAGAGAAAAGATTTAATTGCATTTTTAATCCTCTTATTTTATTTGAGATTTTAATGCTCCTATTTCTAAATGTGTGATTTTGGTCCCAATTTTCTAAAATCTAAGTGCTTGTTTGGTAACACACTAGGTTTGCCGAAATTATTGAGTCACCTTGATTTTGTAAAAACTTCGACAAAATCACCGTGATACCAAAAATGCATTTAGAGATTGTCCACATGTGAAATATGAGATCTGGTGATATTAGGCCATTCTCCACGTGTGAATTAGTGATTAGGTGATATTAGGCCATTGTCCACATGTGAATTAGTGATTATTTGTTTTCATTTCAAATGCTCATGATAATGCTGTAAATTATCATATCACATACACATCACAAAAACTTTGCCTTAATTTCACATGTAAGCAAATTTGAGTGATCAAAATTCTAAATTTTAAAATGGAAGTACCAAAACCCCGAATTGGATAAAACATCCAAAGCAAAGTACATTTATTAAATTGACCAAGTGATTCATTCCAATTTTTTTGACTATGTGGACCTTTTGGCAAGTACTTGAAAACACAGGTCTATTCAATAGAGACCACGGGTTGTAACAAGGTGCACATGCAAAGCCTCTATATGTATGCTTCAATGCCTTCAAAGTCCACAAGACATGAAAATAATTTAGACAAACATATTGGTTCTGAAGTGGTCAGTAAATGTTTTCGGTTTATAACTTTAAATTACATGGATTATAAAGTGTTGAGAAGTCAAAGATGCCATTTATAGGACTCTTATATGTGTACAGCTGCTGCACATGCAATTTCATCTTATGTCTAGTTTTGAACCACGTTTTGTAAAATTTGATAAATTATTAGGTATCGAAAGTTTGGTTCGCTATTCATTCAAAATTTGATTTTTAAATAAGTTAATACAAAATATTACATGATATTGAATAATTTAATGATGGATACATGCTCAACCGAATTTCAAGGTACCATTGTTTCCACTGTTAAATTTTTAATGTCTAACAAATCCAAGTAGTTTTGGAAGTTTCGGTGAGGGTAGTTCCTGGTGTTTTTTTATTTTTAAACTGTTGTATTTGAATTTCCAAATTCGATTATCTACCGAAGTTGTTTACTAGGTTAAGTCAAAGGCGTTTTGTGCTGCTTAAAATTGTGCAATGCAGACTATCAACCACGTCGCCTCCAGGATAAAATAAGTTCATCTACAACTGTACGGTTACCTACTGCACTGTAGAAAACCGTTCGAGATATACACCCTCAAATATGGTATTAAGACCACTCTTTAATACTGAAACCACTTTAATATTGTATTATTATCATTCTATTATGGTGCTAAAACCACTCAAATATGGTGTTTCCACCATTCTAACCATTAAGTTCTCCAAACTATCAATATGGTACTACGACAATATTGATATAATATTTATGTACCGTTAAGATCATTCTTGATTCCGACGAGACATTGTTATTCCAAATAGGGACTATGATCTTAAAAATACTCTTTGTTCCGAAGGGACGTATATTAGCGAAGGGACTATGTATTTAAGACCTTTCTTAGTTCTGAAGGGACATTATACCGAATAGGAACTAAGGTCTTAAGAACACTCTTAATTCCGAAGGGACAGAAAAAGGAGATGAGGAGAAGAATAGGTCGTTAACACAAGCTGGAGGGAGAAGAGAGAAAGAGTTCCCGACAACTCAATGAAACTCTTTGGTGTGTCTTTTGAACTGAGTGGAGTCTTCTATTTATATAGAGATTCTGTAACTGTTTTAGCAAAAATTGCGACAACAATTACTCTAAAGGATAAGATTAAAATGGAGTTTATCCATTAATCAATTCAACAACACTTGTGATATGATCATAATGAAACAAATCCACAAAAGTGGAGGAAACAAACTATTGGATTTGAATTAATGAAATATAAGAAATTTAATTAAATTCTTATTCTTATCACAACCACCATAAGCTGAATTTATGGGAAGTGATATTCACGAATAAAAATAATAATTACTATTATTTTTATCATTATCAAGTATTTAAAATTAAATACCGCAATTTAAACACTACTAATGTGTGTATTCTATTTTATGTGGGACCCCCACATTCCATTTTTTCAATTCACACAACATTAGATCAAAGTATAATTACTTCGTGTTTAATCTTTCAATTTTTCATCCAACATCACATCAATGTTCCAACAGTTCCCTTAAGATGTTGTATTTGAATTTGGTAAGGATCATTTTTTTTTTTCAATTTTGTTTTGGATAGACGTAATGACAAATAACAATTGAAACTCATACATAAGTTGAAGAGTCGGAGTTTGAACATCGATCACGTCGTCAGACTTAACAATTTCAGTTTTGCTAGTTGAGTTAGGAATTGTGAATTGAAAACTTTTTTTTTAACTGTTTGTATTTTTGTAATAATTGTTTTCAATACGTAATTTGTTAATTTAAGATAGACGACGACCTGCTAGTGCCTAGTACTGTGTTCATGTGATATATGCGACAAATTTACATTTTGAATGGATGTGACAAATTTACGTAAAAGTTAGGAATGAAAATTTCAACCCCGTTGCCATTGTTGAACGCCACTATTGTTGAACACTAAAAACAAACAAACATTAGTCACAATGCCTCAATGAAATGCAGAGAAAAAATAATCACCTCTTGACAAAAATATAAATAAATTCTCTCTAGAAAGAGAAAAAAAAAACAAATTCGAATGGATCGCGATCAAATCAGTAAAGAATGACATCAAACTTAATAGTGTTAGATATGAGAGAGTGTATTGGAAAAATCAACTAGAGTTTGTAAAGAATGACAAATTTATAAATATTAATAACTAATAAAATAGGATAATTTTCTATAAAAAAAAGAAGATAAAAGTAGTTGAAGTTTTAGTCTAATTCATTCTAATGAGTAACATATTTTTTTCTTTAACATCCAGGTTCTATTATGTCGTGTGTTCAATAGAGGAATCAAATGATGTAACTACTTTGTCTGTGGATGAATTACAAAGTAGCTTATTGGTCCATGAGCAACACATGAAAGGTCATAAATTAAGAAGAAGATCAAGCCCTAAAGATGTCCAATACAGGAAGGGGTTTTGGTCATAGAGGTCGTGGTGGAGGTAGTGGAAGGGGAAGGTCCAGTAAAGAGAATGTGGAATGTTATAAGTGTCACAAATTGGAACATATCCATTTGAATGCCCAAACTTGGAAGAAAATGTAAATAATGCAAAATTTGATGATGAAGAAGAGTTGCTTCTTATGGCTCAAGAAATCGTTGAAACATGATCTAAAAAGGAGGTATGGTTTCTTGATTCTAGTTGCAACAATCATATAATAGGAAACAAAGATTGGTTGTTTGATTGATTTTGATGAGTCATTTGGAGAATCTGTCAAGTTAGGTGATGATTCAAAGATGCGTGTGATGGGAAAAGGAAACAATTAGAGGCTTTCAAGCTAGTGGATTAATTGAAGTGTTCACTGATGTTTATCATTTTCTAGCCTAAATAACAATGTTTTGAGCATAGGTCAACGTCAATGCGAAAATTTCACTATCTTTAAAAATGATTCTTGTAAGGTGTTTCATGAAGATAAAGGTTTAATAATGTCAACTCAAATGTCATAAAATCACATGTTTGTGATATTTGTTCCAGTCATAATCCCATTGCTGCTTAAAAATCTAAAAGGAGAACAATATTCATCTTTGGAAATGTAGATATCGCCATTTGTGTCGTAGAGGGTTGAATACATTAACTCAAAAGGAAATGGTTAAAGGAATTCCTAGATTGAAGGAACCATAATTTAAATGCATTGGTTGCATGAAGGGAAAGAAACATAGAGAATCAATTCCAAAGATGAGCTCATGGAGATTAACAAGCAAGCTTGAATTAGTACACGCAAACATTTGTGATCCTATTAATCCTGAGTCTAATTAATGGCAAGAAAAGGAAATTTATCACTTTCATTGATCACTTTAGTAGGAAAACCTGAATTTACTTTCTAGGTGAAAAATCATATGCATTTGAAGTCTTTCAAAAGTATAAAACCCTAGTTGAAAAGGTATCTGGATGTAAAATACTGCTTAAGACTTGATAGAGGTGGAGACTATGCTTCTACTTTCTTTGATAATTTTTGTTAGTTGAATGGTATTAAGAGACAACTCATTGTTGTCTATGCTCCTCAGCAAAATGGAGTATGTGAAAGGAAAAATGTAACCATGTATTAAACATGGTTAGGTGCATGCTAATTGCTAAGCAAGGATAATATCATTAAGAAGTTTTGGCCGGAAGCTGGTCAGTAATTAAAAATAAATCTCAATCACTATACATCAAGGATTAATTACACATGAATAGAAGACAAATGAATTTTGGAGTGGAGGGATTCCCTCGGTGCACCACATCATAATTTTGGGTGTGTGGCTTATGTTTATGTGCCTAACAATCTAAGAAAGAAGTTTGATGACAAAAGCATAACATGTTAAGGAAGAAGTTTAGGCATGGGTGAAAAATCAAAGACTATAAATTGTATGATTATGTCAAGAGAAAGATAATTGTAAGTAGAGATGTCCTATTTGAAGAATCTAAGTAGTCGAATTGGGAAAAGATGAGGTGTACAAGTTAAGAGATAATCATGGAATGTGCAATTTGGAGATGCTAAACTAAATTTTAGTAGTTCAATTTAGGCGAGGATATGTTTACCAAACATGAATTAGTAAGCTAGCTTATGAATTAGTTAGATTAGTTCATTAAGTTAGAGTTACTTGCAAAGCAAGTAAAGTAGTTAGCTAGAAGTTTCTAGCTGTGTTTGTTGTAATGGTGCCTGTATATGGGAAATAAGAAATAAGTTTCCATCTTAACATTATTAGTAAAACGAAAACAAAATAAAACATAGAAATTAAAACAAAACTACAATAATTAAAATAAAAACACTATAGGAATGAATTATAAACAAAAAATAAATATGTGACGGTGATTAAAATGTAAATGACAAATAGTCATTTTCTTCTATTAATGTGTAACGGGTATCTACAATAATCCGATAATATAGTAAAATTTTAAAATAATTCCTGATTGTACACAATATAGTCCAAATAGTCTAGATCATTAAAATACTCTATGAATACTGTCATTTCGATCCTTCAATATGTTTACTTACTATCATCTCAATCACAAGTATTTATTTACCGAGTCCATATAAGAAAGAATTATTGTTAGCGTTGATGAACTATTTTAACATCTAAGACTATTTTGACTAATAAAGTGCATAATTGAGAATTATTTTAAAATTGACACCTTGAAAAATTATTATGATTACTCCCTCCCGATCATAGTAATGGTTCATTTCATTTTTCAATTCAATATAGCGAATGAGTTTTCGCGATTGGGTTCACGAATGACATGCATGTTAGTGTCCCTTGGATTTCAATTTTTTTCACTATCGCTTCATTAAACATAAATATATAAGACCTGCATCCCATGATTTTCAGTCGGGTAAAAATTTTGATTGGCCAATATACTTTTCGGTAGGTATTATTATCGGAGGAATGCTAGCAACACACCTTCTAACACACATTTTCTAACACACTCTCTTTGATTGGTTAAAATCCACATGGGTCCCACCAAATCATGTGGGTCCCATCTATATTTGGTGGGTCCCATGTGAATTTTAACCAATCAAAGAGAGTGTGTGTTAAAAGGTGTGTTGCTAGGAAAAAATTGAGTGTATTAGTACACCAAATCCTTAAAATAATGGTTAAATGAGTTATTTTTTGTAGGGAAAAATTGTTTTCTATCACCTATAATTATAATAACTAAATTTTATTTACCAAAAACGTCAACGCAATAAAATTTAAATTTATTGAATTTTTATTACTCATAATAAAGAATTTTGATTATTTTTTACAATAAAATGTAAAAAAAATTAGTATGATTTTGATGAAGAATGAAATTATATTTTTTCTAATAAAATTATTATATTTTTTTAATTTAAATATCAACAAATAACTCTTTTTTCTATAAAAAATGATAATTAATGTATAAAATTTTGAATCAAGAGTACCAGTACACCTTAATTGTTATTCTAGATATATAGTAAATAATAAGATGACCCAATTATTTTTTGGAACGTATGATTTTTTATTTTTTATAGAAATACATTAGTTTTTTTAAGGAAAACATTAATATCTTATTACTAACATATGAAAATAAAATAGTTGGGTGTTATACAGGTAGGCTAGTAAAGTCTATAAAAAGATTAGTTATTTATATATATTGGAAAAATCCAGACTCGCACGTTTATCTATAGGCTGCGTGACTGGATTCCAGAATTAGTCGTCATAATAAATAGTAATCCATATCGCGTGATTTTTTCTTTCATTCATTTTCATTTTCGACAACCTTAGTCTTCAAACACCTTTTCTACAAACAAAGGTACGCTATTCGTTACAACCCGATTAATCCGTTTGTCATTCAGAATCTCAATTTCTTTCTTCAAATCAATTTTTCATAATTTTCTAATTCCAATAATCAATTTGCATGTCTGCAAAATTAATCACAAGAGGGAAGACAGAATTATTATTCTTTTGCTTTGAAGATTTTTTACTTCTTTCTTTGTTATATTATTTTTTAAATCTTTTCCAAGATGAGATTAATTCAATTATGTAAATTTTCTGCAAAGGAAAATCATTTATTATTCATGCGCTCTTTTGTGTTCATATGTTTTAGGTAACATATTTAGCTGCTTTATCTGAACTCAACTGAAACAAATTCAATAATAACGGGTACATTTAAAGAAAAATGATAATTGTTCTATGAAGCGCGGTAATCATATGTGTCGGTGCCATGTCTGACACCGGGACACATCTAATCCAAGGAGTGTATGTGTTTCATAGGAATTGATACAAAGGTTTGAGATTAAAAATGACCAAATTGGAGAAATGGTAGAGACATAATGTTTTTGTTGTTTGATAAGAGATACTTCAATTGGTTTGGAAACGGCACATGTTATGGATTTCTATGAATGAGGAAAAACAGGGGATGTTTTGTACTTAACCGTGTTTGAGAGAAAGATGTTAACTTTTAGTTAGGAACATGAAATAGTTGTGGCTGGTTGAATTGAATTTCATGATTTCTTACTACTGTAACATTTGCTAGATCAATTAGGTTAGGAAAGTAACTATATCTTATATGGCAGGCAGATAGAGTGGTTGTTCATACTAATGATGCCTAACATGTTTTACAATGATGGATTTAGGGCCTGTTTGGATTAACTTATTTTTGAGCTTATGCAAATAAATAAGATTTTATGTTAATTCATAAGTTCTCACTAACAAAAATTGTATCATCATAAGATGTTTTCATAAACTACCTTGACAAGCTTATGAGTACTATATATAAGCTTATTTATTTGCATAAGCGGTTTTGCATAAGCTCAATAATAAGCCAATCCAAACGGGCCCTTAGAAAGTAAGTTACTCTCTTATCTTTGCCGCACAGCTAGTTCCTTTTGACTCTTCTGAAAATGTTTTGAAGTGTAAATGGAAGTGACCTTATGCCATTCAATTTGCTAATATTTTAAACAATTTTATCACTTTGTTTGTAGAGACGGCCACCAAGTGTCCTCACACTCTTTGGCATGTCATACTGATGTTGTTTGAATTATCTGTTCTGCTTATCCTTATAACATTGATGTTTTGACTAAATGAATTTCTGTTACTTTAAGAAGTCATTCATATACCTATATAAAACATAATTGATGCTTATTTTTTATATTTACATTTTATTAAAACTGTTGTTCTCCCATTGTGCACACAAGTGTTTGTGTTTAAAATATAGTAATATAAACCAGACAAGCATGGACCTGGTCTGGTAGCCATTTGAGGTAAGGAGAAAAAACTAGTCATTCCTATGACAGTTCGATCAAAATTGATCAACATGTCTAGTCAACCTGGTCAAGGATTCATCTAACTAACTTTGACAATATTGATTAAAATATTTGACCTCTTGAACTATCTAAGAGAATTTTGGGTCATGACTTGTAGGAAAAAGAATAATCATAAAGTTATATGGATAGCAAGTCACCGAGCAAGAAGGAGTCTAGTGAAGTGGCAGCACGTGAGTCGCTTATTGCTATTTCTAACACTTCACCAGATAAGATTCTGAATTCAAATTCTGTGTCTGAGAGCAAGAAATCAGATGGGGCTGTGTTGCCAAACTGTGATCAGGATGAACAGTTTAGGTCTGAACTGATTTCAATTTCATATGCTGAATCACCTGATGTCAAGATCGGATCGATTGCAATGGGAGTCTAAGGCTGCGGCTATAATTTGTCAATTAAATCATGTGCTATGAACTTTGTCTATGTCTGTTTTGTGACTAAATTAGTTTTGTACTTTATCTGCTATACTGCAACTAAATGTAAATACTTTCATAGCCCACATGTTTGGGTCATATGTTGGAACGACTGTGATAACTATGTTGCCACAGTACTGTGTTAGTTCATGTGAGATTCTGAAAATAAATATTCAAGTTCTACAATGTTTTCTTATGTTAAATAGCACTAAAATCTTTGGACCCAATTTTACTATCTTTGAATTTATTGACTCTTTCAAGCAAACAAACTCCCTTTTTTCATGTCCTATCCCTACGGGAGTGTGTTTTTCTTTTCCTGTCATCATTTAAAAAAAATGATATATTACCGATTTAATGTTCTTTTTTAAATACAACATTCTTTTTAATTTTTTTTCATGAACTGTTATTTTAATCAGAAATACAAATAAAGTATCAATTTAGAAAAGAACTTGTTTTTTATTTTTTTCTAAAGTTAAGTACATCTTTTTCTGCTAAGAAATAACATGTTATTTGATTTCATAAGAATGTCTTGGTATTGATTGAATTTAAACAACAACCACAAACCTGTGATGTTTTGGTCTTTTCTTCCTTGGAATGGTTATAGACTCGGTAATTCAACGTGCAATTGAGCCTCTTATCATTTTTAGTTTTAGAAAATAGCATATGTTTCCTGACATCCCAAGTTATTAAGCTCAGAAAAATTTTGCTAAGGCTGGCCAACATTTGCAAGTATTTTTGTGCATTTTGGTTACCTTTGTTGTTACCAATTTGACAAATACTTTATGCAAAGTAACTGCTGGTTTTGAAAGATCGCATCCCAGTAAACCTTCAAAGTCAAAACTGCAGTAGTACACAATAAAATGGTCTAATTCAACGTGAGCATAACAAGTGTTAGAACAACGACTAGTAATTGAAGGGTGCTAGGTTTTCAAATCTGGTTCATGGTGCGTGGAGTAGTTTGGTTCGAAAGGGTGGTAAAGCTGATGCATTTGTGCAGGGGCTATTGGTTCTTGAATTGTTCTGTGTTTAGTCGATTCATACACCATTTCACATGTTTCACTCGTCAATGATTGCGGCTTTTTACTCATCACTTTGTTTTGCAATCTGGTTTCGGGTCCTGCGTTGGGTTTGCTGGGTTGTGTTGATGTGTAATTTTTCTACAAGACATTTGGATTCATCACTACATTTTCGTCTAGTTAGCTATTATATAACACTTTTTGTTAATCTCGTTGTATTACCCTCTATAGGGTTGATGTGTGGTTGCTGGGTCAGGTTGATGTCCCGCAACTTTTGTACTTCCTTTTCTTTTATTTTAATATATATTTTCGTTGCTTAAAAAAATATTAAGTAACATATTTGTTAGTTGAATTTTAAGTAACAAAATTTATTATCTATTCTATACTATATATAAAGAAAAAGATTCATTTTAGCTCTTTTGGGTTGGTTTTTTCTCTTTTTATAATTGCCTTCAATTTTCAATACAAATAAAATATGTAACAAATAAATAAGAATAAATTTAAATATTAAAAATAAGTAACAAACACGATATGAATATATATCTGGTTTTTTTCTTTTATCATTTTTTTTGAAAGAAAATCGCTTTTTTTTTCCTTTATCATCTAAAAAGTGTAACAAACTAGATGAATATATTTACACTTATTTTTTCATTAGATTATTTTTTTATAAATTTGGTGTCATTGAAATAGATAACCATGGTTAGTTTTGTTTGTTATAACTTGAAAGCAACAAACATTTATATTTTTAGTTTTAATCAAAATCAAAATTTCATTAAAAAAACATCTTTCATAATTTTCAAACGTTAGCGCAATAAAAAAACAGAAAGACATGATGCCTGTCTTTTCGCTAGATTAGATAAAAAAAATGACTTAAATGCAAAATGTATTGTCGAATTTTAAGCCTAAGACTCTAAGGGTAGTGTTTTCAATAAAAAAGAAAAGTTTGTTTCAAAAATAAAAAATGAAAAAATAAATAGTGGGAAATAGATTTCTTGTGGAAAAAGAAAATGTGTTTTGTCTTTTGGTGAATATCAATTTAATTATATAAAAGAAATACATGATTTTTTTGGCTAAATTATTTATAATTCTAGTTATCAACTTTAAAGAAAAATTTAGTGTTAGATTATCGAAAAAAGATAAATGTAGTTTATTAGTACTATTTTTTATTAAAAAGACAGTCAAATCAATATTTTGAAAGTTATTTTCTCTCTTAACTAAATAGAATATTTTGTTACAGAAAACAAAAAAAGTAAATATATGTTGAGGTGTCAAAAAATTAGGATGGGGCAAAATTGTATTTTCATTGGTCATTAACTTCCATAATTAATAATTAAAGAAAGATAATAGATTGTAAATTGTTTTTCCTTTTTTAGATATTTCAAAGTTGAATTATAGAGAAATTTGTTTTGATTAGGATTAAGATAGTGTGAATTATAGATAAATTTGTTTTGATTATGATTAGAATTATAAAGAAATTTGTTTTGTTTTGTTTTTAATTTGTTGTTAAGAAAGAAAAAAAAAGGGAGATTAAAGCAAAAGACACAAAAAAAAAGTATTTTTGATGACGTGTCAAAAAATTAAGGTGTAAGATTGAATTTTATTTTTTTGTAGACATTCAGATTTAATATTTAGTTATAAACTTAAAGAAAATTGGAAATAGATTTCTTGTGGAAAAAGAAAATGTGTGTATTTATGTATATGCCGAGAGAAAGAGAAACAAAAGTATTTAACCATGACTTAACAAGAAGAAGTAAAGTGAGAAAAGAAACGAAGAAGAGAAGAAGTTAGACAAAAGATGAGATGTCGGAGTTGGAGTCGGAGTCGTTCGATCTGAAAGACTGTATCGATATTGACGTCGTAAAAGCAATCATGGTAAAGATGTTCTTTGCCTTCTACATACTTGTAACTTGTACGTACTTTCCCTTATCTCTCTCACTATTCATTCGTCGATTGATTTTATTATATATATTGATGCTCTTAATTCTAATCTCATTCCTTCTCTTTTTCCTTTAGGTTGGAATATTTGCTCCATAATCAGATATGCCTCGACTTGTATCATATACTTACGGTATGATATTTCAATTTTTGCTTCAGTGTTCCGATTGTTTCATTATCTCTATTGCACGAAACCGATACTTAAAATTAAATTATCTTATTTTCTCAAAATTATTTTATCAGTTTTGTTGTCCGTGTTTCATAGTATTTCACTATCTCTGTTGTTTTTGTCTGTCCTCCTAGATTATATCCAGATAATTGTGTAATGATTTCAAAAATTTCAAAAATGGCCCTGCTAAGAAGCCAAAGGTAAAGTAACAAATAATATACTGCTTGTTTTTTTCTTTCCTTTTTTGTTTCCAAAATTTCTTAACTACTCCGTCGATGGTGGTTGCAGAATCCATCATGGGCTCGTAATAATCATTCACAGGTTTACTCTTATTACATACATCATACATTGGACATGACACGGACACTGACCCGCCGACATAATCCAATTTAACTACAAGTGTCGGACACATCGAGGAGTGTCCGTGCTTCATAGATTCACACAAATGCTTCAACCTCTTCTACTTTGTTTCAGATTTACTGATTGCTTAATCATACTATTTGTTTTCCACCTCCACTACTAGAAGCGACAACAACATTAGTACTACTACGAAAATGTTTTATGTTGATTTATAATTTAGTGGAGTTGTTGGTGATGTCATATATATGGTGTTGACTGTCGAGTTTGTTTAAACCTATTTCTATTTACCATGTATTTTGTACCGATTTGAGTTGTTAGTGATACTATATGTTGTTGGGTTTGTTCAATCTATTTATATGTACCATGTAATTGATTTATGATGTACTCACCTCCCTCTATGTATTTGTGCACTTGTAACATATACAGGGGAGCTTTCATAAGTCGTTGAGGAAATGATCGGTTTGAGAACCAGCTTGTGGACAACTTTGGTGTTACTCCAATGAGTTTATTTATTTTAGTTTGGACTTCTATGGGAATTTTTCTTTATGGGATTAGTACAACTTTAAAAGTGTGAAACATCTATGATTTTTTAATGGGTGGCCATGAGGGCTATATTTTAATTCAAAACAACGAATTTATAGACATTGAGTTGTGTTATAAGCAAGGAGTAAGGACAGACATTAGGAGGAAACACCGAATTTATAAACATTTTAATTCAAAACAACGAATTTAAAATGAAAAGTGGAAATATACATTTATTAAAAATAAAGTAATACTAAAATTGATGTTCTTAATCATGAACTTTATCCAAAAAAATTAAGGAAAATACATTATAAATCTCTTTACATAATTCTTTGTTTATAAACTTACAAAATATTTAGCATGGAAATTTAAGAATTTTTTTAAAAACATGACTATGGATATAATATATTTGCATTTTTTTTTATTTTGAAAATTTTATTTATTATTTTTTTGACTACATGTTTTATTTATTATAATTTACGTTAAAATAATTTTTTTATGAAAATATACCTATCAAACACCTTTTAACATAAAAAAAGTTTTAAAAATAGAAAAGAACATTTTTTACCACCTTCCAATTTTTATTTTTATTTTTACCAAATGACTTTAACTTTATTTTTACAGCTCTTACTTTTAGCTTTAAGCACAAAGCACCTTCTATGCCCAAAAAAAGATTGGCCAAACAGATATAGCTTTTTTAGATATGATCCTGTTAGTTATAGTTTTTTAAGAGAAAAAAAAATAACTTTAAAAAAAAAATTACTTTTAGGAGTATTGCATCCATTTGTTACAACATTTTAAAAAAATCAGAATTTAAAAAAAAAAAATCTAAAAACAGCTTCAAACGAGAAGCTGTTAACAATAGCTTCTCAAAAAATTGATTTTTTTAGAGAATAGAGAAAATAAAGGTAAAAAAATTGAACTAATATTGTAACAAAAAATGAGAGACCAACAAATGTAATACAAATTAAAACTTAAAACCACTTTATGTTTTTCACATATATAATATTCATTTTTACACATGCATGACTACAAGACTCATGCTTAATATATAAAGTAGTTGATGGTGATATTTGTGATTGAAATGTATAACCCCATAAGAGTAATATTTAACCCTAAAGAATTATGGACGAAAATCAATTTTGTGTGATTTATATAATATTTGAAATTTGTTTTTAATTTAAAAGTAATGATATTAATTGTGATTTTATTTTTTATTTAATTAATATTCATAACACTTAAATTCCTAGATTATAAGTAAAATTATCAATTTTAGTTTAAGTTCAAAAATGATACTATCAATTACGAATATCCAAGTTAGATGTTTGATTTGAACAATATTTAATATGTTTTTTAGCCTTGTGACATAGTTTCAAATTATCACTTTTATTTAATATGTTTTTTACAAGAGTCATGTTTAATATATGAAGTAGTTGGTGGTGTTAGTTGTGATTGAAATGTACCACAGAGTTTTATTAAATTCATGATGATAAAGAAAAATCAATTGTGTATGATTTATCTAATATTTAAAATTGATTTTTTTTTAATTTAAAAGTAATGATGTTGATTGTATTTCTATCTTATCTTTCTTTTTTTACGATAAATAAAATTTCATTAACAAAAGTCTGGCAATAAATCAAAAGCCAAGACAACGAAAATACAGGATGGGGTCTCTTCAATCCATATACAGTCGGTATTATGAAGAGATTACTGAGCTATATAATGAACAGCTTGGTTGGCCTCACGTCTAACATGCAAGAATCTTAAACTACGAAAAAATAAGTTTCTTGTCCGTGAAAATATAGAAAATATTGATTTTAGGTCTTTTTTTTGTTAAATATGTTTTTGGTCAATTATGATTTTGGTCGTCATAAATATACCAAATTTTCATTTTAGTCCCTCTAAAATTTTCCTTCAATTTTTAGTCCCTATAAAATTTTCAATCACTACTTTTAAGTTAATTTTTGTATTTTTTTTAATGGAATTGTGCATAAATGTGTAGAATATTGTAAAAAAAATTCCCTAAAAAAATTAGAATTTTTTAACAAAATGCAAATTAAATATGAATTTTTAACCGTAAAAAATATAAAAATTCATATTAAATTCTTGTTTTGTTAAAAAATTCTAGCTTTCTTTGGTAGAGATTCGTATAATATTATGAATTTTTCAGAAATTTTTTTATTCAACAATATGAATTTTACATATGAGTTTACTTTAAAGGAGGGACCAAAAGTGAAGATGGGAAACTTTTTAGGGACTAAAAGTTGAAGAAATTTTTTATAAGGACTAAAACAAAAAGTTGACATATTTAAAGGGATCAAAAACATATTTAACCCAAAATTAAATGAGTAATACACGTTGGAATCTCATAAAAGGCATGGAAGCTAGGAGTGGATGTGGTTGTCTTAGCTAATTCATGGGCAACCTCATTTGTTTCTACTCTACATGAGAGTTTGTTAAATAGAAATTACAAAATTGGACACTACTGTTCATAATGGAACCAAATTCGGTGATATCTCCTCGACCTTTCTTTAAATAATCAGCTACTATTTTCGAATCAGCCTCAAATCAACATCTACGAGCTAAAGATCATGTATCAACCGAATTGCATAGTATAGACCCAAGGCTTTCCAAACGTCAACTGGACACAATGGAGCAAACCACATGGTTTTAAAGATGAATTGTTGACTAAGGGATTGAGAAAATTCTAAAAGAAGTTTTGAATAACAGTGTTGCTAAATGGTACGATAGAAAAACTGCAAGAACCCGCACGAACAAGCTTCAACACGTCTGTGCGTACACGTCTCTTGCCCAGCATCGTCATAAAAGCTGCAAGCACCGTCTCTGCCGTTGTTCTGGTCATTGTCGCCCCAACCACCATCATAACTGCATAATTGGTTGCTGCCACATGTTGCCAACCACTACAGAATCACCACCAACAATATGTCTCTGGCACGCGACTTGTTTCTACATGTTTATGAGTTCTGGCGTCGGCATCGGCGGAGAGAACATTCGGAAAGGCACCGGCATGGGAGGTTACTCTTTTTACTACCATTTGAGCGTTACGTCAGATTACTTTCAATGCCACCATTGGAGAGTCAGATTACTAGTCGATTACTTTCAATGTTATTTCAAAGAATGACGTAATGTTACAGTTGATATGAAAAAGAAACATGGTCCTTGATAGCTAAAGAGAGTAGCTAACTATAATGTGGAGAGCTAACTATTTCGTGGGATTTACACGACACATCTTGTCGTGCGCTTTAGCATTTTTCTTTGAATAAAGCATACATTCAAGATAGCCTGATTGGTTTTTAAAAATGGTAATATTTATCAATTAATTCAAGCAGATTGTTGAATCAATTTACAATAATATTAGATATTGTAGTGGATATTTTTTAGCAAGATAGGTTTATTTCATATTAACAAAACTTATACATTTAGTTATTTATTGAGACTGACTTTATAAGTTTTAAAAAAATTAGTTGACAATGTTATCTTTCTGTTGTTAATTGTGATGTTTTCTAGATTATTTGTCTGCTATACAATGGGGTGTCTTTTTTCATGTAACCCTACCGTTGTTGATTGATATACGTTAATGAATTTGTATTTTATTTGAACTTTTTGAATTTGGAACTATTTTTTATCTTCACTTTGACGTTTTTTAGTTCTATGTTTAAAGTTGTGCCACTACACATAGACTGAACAATTATAATAATATGGCTTTTGTAAAAAAAAAAAAAATCTAATAATATGGCTATGAGAGACAAACAAATTTTTGTTGGTTTAAGGCACAGAAAATCTCAAGGCCGACTTTGAGCATAACGCATTTATTTATTTAATTTCAAATGTTTTTAAGCATGAAAACTCAGGAGTATAAATATGATCTCTATCATTCTCATTGATATGACCATCCTCCATTTAATCATGGATTATTAACAACAAAAAGAATACATTGTCAAAAATATTTGTTAAACTCAAATTAAATAGGATACCATAGCATTGTTCGGTCAAGACAAATAAAAACAAATGTATTAACCCATCATAACAACAACACTTGGTGGGAAGTGGTTAAAAATTACATCATATAGTTTAGTGTAAAGTACATAACACTTTGATAATGTTTATAATACTCATTTTACTCTGAATTTATCCAATAACACATTTATTCAATTTAATTCACTTTCCGGTGCTTGATAATTGGCTCTCTCCAGACAAAAGTGAGAGAAGTTAGACATTACTATTTGTCCCAATCGACATGCACGCATGACCCAAATGAATTTCGTCTCGCACCAAATAAGTATTTGAGCACGAAAACAAACATTCAATAAAGATGATGATGGAACAATAATTAAAATTAGTTAAAAATATTTTTTTGTCACCGAAGAGATTATTAGGTTGAGTCGCGCATTAGGTCACTTTCTTAACGTTTCGCGACACTGTCTAAAATTGTGCAAGCAGACTATCAACTACAACGCCCCAAGATAAAACAGTTCAACTACAACTGTATCAGAGTCCTATTACACTATAGGATCTATTTTACAAATACACCTTTAAATATGGTGCTAAGACCACTCCAATATGATATTGATACCTCTCTATTATGACACTAAGACTACTCTAATATGGTGCTTCCACCACTCTAACCTCTAATTTCTCAATGGCATAAAACATAAAAAGGAACTATATTATTAAGATCATTATTATTTTCGAAGGGGCGATATATATTGAAAGGGACTATGATCTCAATAATACTTTTATTTTCAAATGGAAAAAAATCACTGAAGGGACTATTATAAACCGAATGGACCGTGTTCTTAACATCATTCTTAATTTCGAAGAGACATTATAAACTAAAGGGACTATGACCTTAAAAACACTCTTTAAATCTGAAGGGACAGAAAAGCAGAGAGAAGAAAAGAATAACTCGTCAACACAAACTAAATGAGGGAGAAAAGAGAAAAGTTCTTTGATAACTCAAGAGAACTTTTGGTGTCAGTACATGTGAGGAATGAAAGCTCTATTTATAGGCGAGGGGCCAAATATAAGTTACAAATCTAATGACTATGATTAGTTGACCGGTACAAAATCAATGGCATGATCTCGCCTCATAAATGAGCACTTAGTGGGATAGTTGACTATGTAATTTTTTTTTAACTCACATATTAACACCCATAGTGTTCTAATAGATAAGTCATAAACAACATGTAATAACAATTTAAGCACAATGGGAGGAGAATGGGGTTGAGTAGCTCAACTGGTTTAAACTAGGAGATTTGTGGAGTTAAAAGTTCACGATTTATGACAAGGAGAAAACTAATATAACAATTAAAATGTCATTAAAAAACAATTTAAGCACAATGTTGATATTCTTAACCTAACACTATAAAAATGAACTCAATCTTTTTAGACTTAAGACTATCCGCAAAGGTGGGTGTTTCACCTATTTAGCAGTGAGCTAAATAGGCATCCCCATTGTGGAGTGATATTTATTGGTGCTTATAGAGAATGGTGCCTATAGAAAAACCTTCTCTCTCTTCATTTTTTTTTGTATGAATTTCATTTAATATTTTCTAATGAAATAAATGAGCATTTTAGAAAGGTAATAATAGAGTTATTAGTGGGACCTATTAATAAATTTTGTTGTGGTTCTGAGTTGGAGAGATTGAGTGCTTATTAGGCATTGCTATTAAAAATTTATAAAATGAATGATGGAAATTGTACCCATACCCCTACACATTATAAAAAATTCCAATTTTACCCTTGTTGTCATTTAATTTTTTACACATTTTATTTTTCACCCTCACTTTCAATATTTTCAAATCCAAATGAGTTCCCCCCCCCCCCCCCCCCCCACGTATGTATTTCGCGGAAACTTTTTTTAAAAATTTCTGGTGGTTTCTTTCAGTAAAGCACTAGAAAACTATTCCAGAAAAAGTTAAATCCTTCGTCTTTTAACTCTTTAGTGCCAACAAATTGATTTTGGGCATAACTATAACTGAAAAGGACATAACCAAAAGGAAAACAATTGATAAAAAAAATTGTTAAATCCTTTGAAAGGCATTGTTAAAATCCATCAAACTCATCCTTAAATCTTTAACAAATTATTCATGAGTTAAATCTCTCTTTTTTGTTGTCTTTTTCACCTATAGTGACCCCAAATCCTTCAAAAAGGGTTGATTTTGAAATTGATCACCAGTTTGATGCTTTCTTTTAATCAATTTTAGGCATGAAGGAAAACAATAATCAAATAAACCAGCAAACAAATTTATGTGATGATGATGCAACCCAGAAAATAGTAACCGCAAACGGCAAACCCATCAAATGATAACAACAAACGATCGTGATGATGATCGAAACTCAGGGAACTTGATTAAAACATAAAAAACTTAGTAACTGTTTTTCAGACGATTTTCTGGCAAAAGGGTGAGCAAGCTGGGAAACTTGGAATGTCCAATGACCAAAAAAAAACAAAATGTTTTATTTGTAAAAGGGTAAAATTGGTAGTTGATACAAAAAAGTAGGGGTGACATTATAAATGTACGGGTGTTGGGTAAAATTTCCATGAATGATTGTACATAGGGCCCACTTAAACATCTAAATGTAAGTGTACTTATGGCACCTATTTTTTTCAATGTTGCGGTTTTTGGCTCCAAAAAAATAACAAATGCAGTCCCCATGTTTTGTCTCCTTTACAATTGAAGTCTTTTTATTTTCTACAAATTTTTTTGTAAAAAGTTTTTTTTTTTTCCAGGTTGTAAAAAGTTGTGAATAAACCCAATCCAAAACCAAATTACTTCAATTTAGTGCAATAATTTAGCACTTGATTTGCTAAGGTATATAGAAAAAGAATCATAAATTTCCAAACACCAAATTCTCTTCCATATTCCACCACTATCCTCTAATGGGATAAGGTTACAAAACAAATATCAACTTCTTCTTACTCTCCACTCTCCTTTTCCTTCAATGGCCACATCTCTTTCTTCTTCCATCCACATCTCTTTTCTTGACACCAAAACAACACGAACAAGGTTCAAATTCCCTCCTACTACAACCCTAAAAACTCAAAGAAGGTTTCTCATCGCTTCTTCCAAATCCATTCCAGATTCTGAAACCACCCCACCAAACAATAACAAAAAAAACTCATCTTTATCCGACCAACTTGCTTCTCTCGCAAATACAACGTTATCCACTGTCCCAGAGAATCAACCAAAAGTGTTGTCAAAACCAAAACCCACATGGGTCAATCCCACTAAGGCAAAGCGTCCTGTTTTGTCTCACCAGAGACATAAACGTTCTTCTGTTTCGTATAATCCACAGTTAAGAGAGTTTCAACGGTTTGCTCAGAGATTGAATAACTGTGATGTCTCTTCTTCTGATGAAGAATTTATGGCTTGTTTGGAAGAAATTCCGAGTTCGTTTACGAGGGAAAATGCTCTATTGGTGCTTAATAGTTTGAAGCCATGGCAGAAGACACATAAGTTTTTCAATTGGATTAAGACCCAGAATTTGCTTCCTATGGAAACTATATTCTATAATGTTACAATGAAGTCTTTGAGGTTTGGGAGACAGTTTGGGATTATAGAAGAGCTTGCACACCAGAT